>Ga0065709_1029238_pt1 | contig 52609 bp, 49 predicted proteins | sample Hoacrofraction14_2_FD_59096 | JGI IMG/M metagenome (GOLD analysis project Ga0065709, IMG submission 59096) | Hoatzin crop microbial communities from Cojedes, Venezuela, sample from fiber fraction 14 v1 | ecosystem: Host-associated > Birds > Digestive system > Esophagus > Crop | place: Venezuela...
AAAAACTTTTCTTTTTTCATATTCCCCTCCACTCAAGTTCTTCATTCCAATCAAAACCGCATTCCCACAATCTTCAATTATTCCTTCATATCCCACTCCCTTCATTATGTTTCCCCTTACCTACACATTAACCCATCTCCCGAAAAAAAACAAGGCCCGTTGTCTGAACGGTCGTTTTCAGTGTCCGAATGGTAAATAGTCATGCATGAAAAAACGGAGATGTGAGATCTCCGTTACGCTGTGACGTATTCTTTCTTCGCGGATGCCGGCCGGGCCAGTTCTTTCCCTGTGCGGCGCAGGACGATGAGGGATACAATAAACGTGATAATGTCCGCCACCGGCATAAACCAGAGAAGGCCATCAAGCCCCATGAACACCGGCAGCAAGAGCACCAGTCCGACTCCGAGGACGATTTCCCGGATCAGGGACAGGGCTGTGGATTCCACGGCTTTGCCCAGGGCCTGCAGAAAAATAAACGTGCCCTTGTTGACGCAGGAAAGAATCACCATCGACAAGAAAATCCGGATGCATCGGACCGCAAAGTCCGTGTAGTACTGGGATTCGTGCGCGGCCCCGAAAATACCAATCAGTTGATGCGGGAAGAGTTCAAAGATCACGCAGGCCACGAGCCCGACAAAAGCCTCGGCGATCAGGAGCTTGTGCAGAAGCTCCCGCACACGGTCCGTCCGCCTGGCACCCATGTTATAGCCGACGACCGGAATACACCCTGCCGACAGGCCGATGGAAATGGAAATAATGATCTGGAAAAATTTCATCACGATGCCGATGACCGCGGTCGGTATCTGGGCGTACTGGGCCTGGGAGAACACCGGATCCAGGGCCCCGTAATGACGGGCCATGTTGTTGACGGCGATCATCGAGAACACCATCGACACCTGGGACAGGAAACTTGTCATCCCGAGCGGGATGATGTGGCGCATGAGATTCAGACGGATGCCGAACGCCTCTTTGCTCAGGTGCACGGCTTTCATATGGGCCAGATACCACACGGCCATCAGAGCGGCCGCAATCTGTCCGAGGATGGTGGCGATGGCCGCCCCGGCCATGCCCATGTGCATCGGGTAAATGAGGATCGGGTCAAGGATGATATTGATAATGGCCCCGGCGAGAAGTGTCCCCATCGCAAAGCGCGGAGAGCCGTCGGAGCGGATGATCGGGTTCATCGCCTGGCCGAACATGTAAAACGGAATGCCGAGGGCAATCCAGAAAAAGTATTGTTTCGCCAGGGCAAAGGTCGTGTCATTCACCCCGGCCCCCATCGCCGTCAGGATTGGCGAAGCGAAGATGAGATAAACAGCCATCAAAACAATCCCGGCGAGGGTGGTCACAATCACGCTTAAACCCACGGCGTCATTGGCGCGCTTTTGTTTGCCGGCGCCAAGACTCAGGGACACCAACGCACATGTCCCGTCCCCCAGCATTGTCGCAATGGCAAGGGCGATAATGGTGAGCGGGAAAACGACCGTATTGGCCGCATTGCCGTAAGAGCCCAGATAGTCCGCATTGGCGATAAAGATCTGGTCGACGATATTGTAAAGTGCCCCGACAAGCAGGGAAATAATGCACGGCAGAGAGTATTTGCGCATCAGCGCGCCGACAGGTTGCTCTGTCAGAAAACTGTTGACGTTGTCCATATATTCCTCCTTCATACGGGCGCAAAAAGAGCACCCGGCGTCCTTGTATCGTATCCGCATGAGTGCTCGTATCGTATCTCTGTTGACATGTCAATTATATCCGGAAATTTCCGGATGTCAAATACAATTTTCCCCGCCCGCCCGACGCGGTGTGCTATGATAAGGGTGAATCGCAAAGGAGGTTTGTGTTATGAGCGCATTCATCAGCACCGCAGAAAGCCTGATGTCGAGTGTCGTGGAGCTTTTCGTGATCCTCATGGAACTCTTCGGGGTCATCATCCTCGTCCTCGCGGCGATCAAAGCCTTCCGGGACTGGATGTTCAAAGACCCGCACGTCCGGCTGAACCTGGCCCAGGGCATCGCTCTGGCACTGGAATTCAAGCTCGGCGGCGAGGTGTTGCGTACGGTCATCGTGCGCACCTGGCAGGAACTTGGCATTCTCGGGGCCATCATCGTGCTCCGGGGCGCGCTGACATTCCTCATTCACTGGGAAATCAAAAACGAGAAAAAAGAACTTGAAAATATCAGGGACAGGGAGGCGGCTTTATGATTGTCTGTGAAGTGTTCGTGATGTTTGTGGTGTACAGCGTCATCGGCTGGATCTGGGAATCGACGTACTGCTCGATCAAGGACGGCGAATGGGAAAACCGGGGCTTTTTGTACGGACCCGTGGTGCCGATTTACGGTTTCGGGGCGAGTGCGACGGACCTTCTGTTCCGGCTGATTCCGCAAACCGGAGCGCTCTCGCTGAGCACCGGGACCCCGGTCGGACAGGTGTTTCTCATCTGCTTTTTCGGCAGTATCATTCTGGAATACTCCACGTCTTGGATTTTGGAAAAACTGTTTCACGCGGTGTGGTGGGACTACTCCAACGTCCCGTTCAATATCAACGGGCGGGTGTGCCTGCCGGCCTCGACGGGCTTCGGCATTGCCGGGGTGATCATCGTGACCAAGGTCCTGCCGTATGTGGACTCTGTGCAGAGTCAGAACACCCATCCCCTGCTCACAGAGTTTCTGGCGTTACTCATGATGTTCGTAATCACGGTCGACTTCACACTCACCGTCGCCGCCCTCACCAACTTCGCCCGCCGTGTGGCCACCATGGAAACCGAGCTCAATGACCGCATCGAAGCGTCCTACGCCACAGTGCAGGGTGAAGCCCGGGCCATTGGCGCCAAGATTGGAGAAAAGAGAGATGAGCTGGCCGAGACGAGAATCGCGATGCTGGTGAAAAACTCCTCCGTGCTCCAGAAAAACGCCGTCCGGTTTATCAAGGAAAGCCGCCATAAGGGTGAACGCAAAACACTCCGTGACAGGATTTACAGGGAAATCAGAAAGGACCATTCATGAATACAACGGTTTTAAGAGCGGTCCTGAAGGAAGAAAAAAAACTGGCCGGAAAGACCCGCATCCGCGAGACCCAGGCCTTCATCCAGCATGGCTCGGTGTCCGTTTACGTCCACTGCATTTGCGTGGCGTACAAGGCGCTCGAACTCGCCCGCACGTGGCACATCCGCTGTGACGAAACCGCCCTTATCCGCGGGGCCCTTCTGCATGACTATTTCCTCTACGACTGGCACAACGACGATGATGGCAGTCACCGTCTGCATGGCTTCACGCATGCTGAAACGGCGTGGCGCAATGCCTCACGGGAGATCACCCTCTCCGAAACCGAATCCAACATCATCCGCCGGCATATGTTTCCGCTCACCTTCGTGCCGCCCGGCACAAGGGAAAGCTGGCTCGTGTGTTTTGCGGACAAGTTCTGTGCCTTACGGGAGACACTCAATCCCCGCGGGGTGTTGAAGGATTTGCGCAAAGCCCTTGACACAATCGAACATGAAAACCAAAAGGAAGGCCGAAATTAACGGCCTTCCTTTTCCTTTGATTCATATAAAGAGAGTAAACGTTCGGCGCTGAGCGCTTCACCCTGCGCATAGCCAAGCACATGCTCCACCGGCGCTTCCCGGGCCAAAAGCACCTCACGCCCGTAAGAGCGGACAAGATCAATCAGCGGTTCCAGAGCCCCTTCACTTTCCAGCATGACCCATGGCACCGGGTAGTCCCGGATCAAAACGAGCGGGGACTCATTCTTGCCGAAGCCGGATAAAACAACCGGCATTCTGAGTGCCTTCATCCGTTCGCACAGGTCCATCAGGGCCTTCGCATCATAGCGATAATGACGTTCATCCACCCGGGCTGCGAGCGATCCGAGCGGCGCCCCGGCCTGGAGGGTGATATCCCTGAGCGTGTTCGGGACGTTGATTCCCGTCATATCATTCGGGCTCACCGGGACATAAACACTCAGGCCTGATCGGGCCACTTTTGCGGCCTCACCCCAGACGAACTTGTCCAGCAGGGTGATGGTGCCGGCGGTTTCGATGACCGGAATAAACTCTTCCGGAGTTAAAACGCCAAGTGTCTTATGACTCCAGCCGATCTTCGCTTCCGCCGCAATGAGGCGCCCTTCGTGATTCACGATGGGCTGGTACATCACCGTGATGTCCCCGCTGAGAAGTGCGTCACTCAGGCCGGTCTTGATGGCCTGAATGCGGTCACGGCCCCCCGAGAGGGCCGGTGTGTACACCTTCCACACACTCTCCCCGCTGTCCCGGGCGGCTCTTTGGGCGGTCAGCGCCCGCGCCAGCATGCGATCGAGATTCGGGTGTTTGCGGTCCTCCGGCCGCATAAAGTACACGCCGGAATGCAGGGTGACATCATCGCATCCCAAATCCTTTAACATCCCCCGGACCGGGTCGGTCACGGCGGCCTTGGCTTTGAGCACGTCGCTCACATCGCCTCCTGCAAGCAGCGCCACGAAGCGGTCGCCCGACAAGCGGGCCGCGGCTTCTCCGGAAGAAATGTAGCTGTCACCAAGATGGGCCCATGACTTTAAAATCTCAAACGCCTGCTTGCGTCCCAGCCGGTCCATCACCCGCCGGAAGTCATGAATCTCGTTATACCATAACATGTATTCCTGATCCGGGTAGTTCATAAGCAGAACCTGGGCGGTTTTCTTGAACCCGTTCCAGTTGAGCAGTCCCGTTATATCGTCGACGTTCGTGTCGGCTTCGTTGCGGATGGCCCGGCCCATGTTTTCGAGCTCGGCCAGACGGGCGGAGGCTCTGAGGATGGTGCGGATTTGTCCGTCAATAATAGTCTCGGAAATACCGTAAGGCAAAAAGGCATCGGCCCCGAGAGAGTAGGCGTCGTTGATGATGGCCGGAGAGGCATCTTCGCTCACGGCGATGAGCGGACACACGTCCAGGCCGAAAATGCGGATGGCCTCGAGCAGTTCAAACCCGTTGTCTTCCATCATATGCACATCGATGATGGCCATGGCCAAAGAGTCTTTGCGCAGCTTCATCATCTTCATCGCAAATGCGCCGTTGTCGCATTCAATGAGTTGGTAGCGATTGCCGAGGATGTTCCTGAACGCCTGCATGCGGCTTTCGCTCATAGCCAGAATCATCTCATTCCGGGCCATCTCACTCACCTCCCACACTATATCTTCGCTTACCTTTATTCAATCACCCCAAACCTGTTTGAGTCAAGACTCCGAAAGAAAAATTCCCCGTGGGAATCAAAATAAATCCTGTGTCCGAAACCCTTACCCCCTGCCTCACACCTTGTGTTAAAATACACTCAGGAGGAACGAATATGAAAAACGTCATTTTCGATGTCGGCAACGTGCTCCTGGGCTATGACCCGGCGGCATGGATGGCGACATTCTACGATCAAAACACCGTGGATGACTTGATGGGGTGTGTGTTCCAGACGCATATATGGCTTGAGCTCGATCAGGGCCTGATCACCAATAATGATGCGATTCTCCGCATGAGTGCGGAAAACCCGCAGTACGCCGAGGAGATTGCCTACGTCATGACCCACTGGACCGAGCAGCTCGTGCCGGTGCAGGCCAACGTGGACGTGATGAAAGCTCTCAAAGCCGATGGCTACGGGGTGTTCATTCTCACCAACTTCCACAGCCAGGCTTATCATCACTGCGAAACCCTGTTTCCGTTTTTGGCCCAGGCCGACGGTGCCATCGTCTCGGCCGATGTCAAACTGCTCAAACCAGACACCACCATCTTCAAGCGCCTGCTGGACACTTATGACCTGAAGGCCAAAGAGTGTGTGTACGTCGACGATCTGACAGACAATATCGACGCGGCCAAATCACTCGGCATGGACGGCATCCTGTACACAGGTCAGGACATCATCCCCGAACTCAAAGATCTCGGGTTTGCGTTATAAGCACAAAAAATGCGGTCACGGGACCGCATTTTTATTGTATATTTCCGGCAAAAGCCATAAGACAATGCCCACGATGACCATCCCTGTCACAATCCAGCCAAACATCCAGGCGAAGAGGGCTTCGGGAAACAGGTTGATCGACGGGTCTGTGACCGGGTTAAAGAGCCAGTAGTCGTTGTGGAATAAGATTTTATGCATCAGGGTGAAGGCCGTGTCGAAACTGCTGAGTGCCAGAATCGCCGTCAGTCCCCCGGGCACAATCATCACCCACACTGCGACTCTCGTCCACAAAAGGCGTCCCTCACGGACGCTGTGTCTGACGAGGGCATACATCACCACGGGTAAAATCACGGCCAGAACCTGCATCACGAGAAACACATGGCGCACGTCCGCAAAGTGTATCGCCGCAGACTTGGAAAACGTGAATGACGTCGTTTGAAGCGGCCCGGTATGAAACACACTCAGGTAACTCACAATCTGATGGTAGTTTTCCTGACATAAGGAGGCGGAGAGTCCCGTGAGTTCCGGCACGCCGAAGCGCACGGTCACGGCGTCATAAAACCACGGCAAAAACGTCACCACCAGCACCATGACGATGATGATCCACAGTGCCAGCAGGACTCCGGCAAGGCGTTCACGCCTCGTGCTCAGTATAAAGGAAATCCTCACCCTTTTGGACCTCGTGGAAAGACAGGCCTTTGAAGCCCTGCTGGCGCAGGCATTCAAACAGGCCGATGGCCGCGCAGTTCGACAGGTTCAATGAGCGTGAATCGCCGTACATCGGGATCCGGACACATTCATCGAGGTGCGCGCGCAGAATGTCATGGGGAATGCCGTCATGTTCGTGGCCGAAAAAGAGATAGTGCTCTCCCCCGGCCGCAAAGTCATCGTTCGTATAGAGACGCTTGGAGTACCGGGTGAAGAAATGATAAATGCCCGGGTTGTCTTTCACAAAGGCATCGAAATCGTCATACACCCGCATGTCCAGGTTTTTGATATAGTCCAGGCCGGCCCGGCGCATATGCCGGTCGTCGAGGGAAAAGCCAATCGGTTTGATCAGATGCAGACGGGTGTTTGTGGCCGCACACGTGCGCATGATGTTGCCGGTGTTCTGGGGAATGACCGGATGGACGAGGACAATATGGTTCATCCCTGTTTCTCCTTCAGAATCGCATACAGCCTGCGCAGGGCTTTGGCACGGTGGGAGTATTTGTTTTTCTCCTCCATGCTCATGATGGCCGAAGTGGTCCCAACCGGCGGGAAGTAGAAAATCGGGTCGTAACCGAAGCCGTTTTCACCCTCGATCTTGTCGTTGATGAGGCCTTCAAACGTCTCCCGGATCACAATCGTCTCCTCCCCCGGGGCGGCGAGGGCCATGGCGCACACGAAGCGGGCGGACCGCTCGTCCCCTTTGGCATCTTTGAGCTGATCGATGATGTACTGGTTCTTGATGTCATAACTCGTGTCATGGCCGAGGAAGCGGGCGGAATACACGCCCGGCTGCCCGTCCATATAGTCCACTTCCAGACCGGAGTCGTCGGAGAGCACCGGCTTGTGCACGAGGTTCATCACCGTCTCGGCCTTGATAACCGCGTTGTCTTCAAACGTCGTTCCTGTTTCATCAATATCCACGTCTTCCCCGAGCGCCTCTTTCATCGGAATCACTTGAATCCCGAGGTCATCGAGCATCGCCCGGATTTCCCTGATCTTGCCTTCATTTCCCGAGGCCACAATCAATTCTTTCATCGTCCCAGTTCCTTTCTTACTTTGTCCAGCGGCATTTTCCCACCCGTCCAGAATTCAAACGAGCAGGCCCCCTGATACAAAATCATATCTTCACCATTCATATAGTCCAGGCCCCTCTCCCGTGCATAGGAAAGAAGCTTTGTCTCGCGCGGCTGGTAAATAATATCCGCCACCTTTAATCCATCTTTAAGCATATCCGCACTTTCAATCAGACAGCCTTCCGGATGCGGGTCCATCCCCACACTCGTGCCGTTGACAAGCAGGCCGGATTCTGAAATTGCCTGTGTCAAAGCGTCCCTTGTCAAAGGACGGATGTCCACCGGGCACGGACACTTGGCAGCCATCTCATGCAGGGCCGGACGGTCGGTCCGGTTCACCACAATCAGTCTGGCGGCCCCGGCCAACGCCAGCGCCCCGATGATCGCATTGGCAGCGCCTCCGGCGCCCATCACCGTGATTGTCATGCCTTTCACATCCCAGCCCCGGGCCTCACACGCCATCACAAAGCCAAACCCATCGGTGATATGACCGGTAAGATGACCATTGTCATTGCGGACAGTGTTCACCGCCCCCGCAATCTTTGCGGCTTCGGTCAGTTCGTCCATGTACTGAACCATCGTGGTCTTGTACGGCATGGAGACGTTGAAGCCTTTGACCGGCATGGCGCGCACGCCTTTCATGTAGTCGTCAAGCTTGTCGGCCGGCACTTCGAAGGCAAGATACACATCATCCATATCCAGCGCTTCAAAGGCCGCATTGTGCATGGCCGGGGAGAGCGAATGTTTGATTGGATCCGCCACCACCCCGTACAGGCCGGTCGTTCCCGTGATCTTTCTCATCTCAGATCAGCTCCTTTGCGTAGGCGTCTTCCTTAAAGCCCACGAGCACTTTGTCTTCAAGCACGAGCACAGGCCGTTTCACCAACATCCCATCCACAGAGAGCAGTTCAATCTTCTCATCATCACTCATTGTCTTGAGTTTGTCTTTGAGGTTCATCTCTCTGTAGAGCTTACCGCTCGTGTTGAAAAACTTCTGCACATCAAGGCCGCTCATCGTCACCCACGCCCGCAGTTCTTCAGCGGTCGGGTTGTCCTTGTCAATCGCACGCACCGCATAATCAATCTCATGCGCATCCAGCCACTTGCGGGCCTTCCGGCATGTCGAACACTTGTCATAACATACTATCATTGGGGTCATTGTCTTGTCCTCCGTTTTCATCCATTCTACCATGTCCCCTTCATTCGCGAAAGCCTGTAATCTTTTTGAGGTTTCGACTATAATAAAGGAAGTAAAGGAGACATCATCATGTTCAAGAAACTCATCATCAACGGCGACGACCTCGGCATGACCCCGGGCGTCACCTGGGGCATTTTCATGGCCCACGAACAGGGCATCCTCACCTCCACCACGGCGATGATGAACATGCCTTACGTGGAAAAGTCGCTGAACAAAGCGGCAGACTACCCGAAACTCGGTCTCGGCGTGCACCTCAACGTCACCGCCGGAGCGCCCCTGACAGGCGGAAAGACCTTCATCACGGATGACGGCACCTTCAAAAAGCCCGGCATGTACGAAGGCGGCGTTGTGAACGCGGACCCCGAAGAGATCCGGGCGGAATGGACTGCCCAGATCGAACGGTTCATCGCCATCACCGGCCATAAGCCCGATCATCTCGATTCCCACCACCACATCCATAATATCCCGGCCTATCATGACATCATCCGGGACTTGTGTGCCAGGTACGACGTCCCGCTCCGCCAGAGCGACAAACTCCTGGAAGACAAGCCGTATGTCCGTCTGGAACTGCGCTATAAAGCTGAAGAGTTATCATATAAGACGATGGAGCGCCTGTGCGACCACGCCGATGAACTCGGGGAAATCATGTTTCACCCGGCCTTCATCGACAAGGCCCTGTGCGACTGTTCGTCCTACAACACCCCGCGGATGCTTGAACAAGCCTTCCTCATTTCCGACGAGGCCAAACGCTTCATCGAAGATTACGGCATCACCCTGACCACCTACGCCGATATTTAAACAAAGGTGCCTTCACACGGAAGGCACCTTTCGTTTCTCATAAATTTTCGTAATGAGCACACTCGCAAGGTACCCACCTGCGAGGCCCACCAGGAACCCGCCGAGGACATCGGTCGGATAATGGACCATGAGATAGTTGCGCGAGACGCACACAAGAAACGCGACCAGAAAGCCCCACAGAGCGACTTTTTTACGTGAGGTGAAATACAGGGCCGAGAAAAACGCCGTCGACACGGTCGCATGGCCGGACGGGAAGGAAAATTCCTTTTCCGCCACACTGCCCGCATACGCCCACCACGCCTCGTAATCGACACTGCCGGACTGGTAAGGTCTCAGACGGGCCACGAGCGGTTTGACAAGCTGCGAGGTAAACAGCCAGCTCACCAGCATCCCCACAAGCACGGCCCATCCAAGTTTGCGGGTTTTCGGTATGATTGTCAGGATCAGCCCGAGGATGATGAGCGGATAGCCCTTGTCCCCGTCGACGAGAAAACTGATCGCCCGGAACACCGGTGTGAGCGCCCCGCCCGTCGCCACGGCGAGCTGATGCAGGAAGGATAAAATCGTATAATCGAATGTCTGGATCATGAAGGTCCTCCAAGATATTTTCCCGGGTGCGTCTTCTGATAGAGACGCGCGATTTGGTCATACAAAGCGGCGCAGTCATATGTAGCGAACACCGCCGGCGCAATCGGCGCCACGGCGCAGTGCGGCGCATCCGCCTGCACCTGATCCACGCTTGACCGCATTTGCGGGGCGACAAGAATGGCGTCATACCCCTCGCCAATATACGGCACGTCGTTCACCGACGCGGCCGACACCCGCACCGGCACACCGGCCAGGACGAGATAACGGTTCATCTTTTGTTTGAAGTAGGTTGAGGTCATGCCCCCGCTGCAGCACAGGAGCACCATATACGTGGAGCTCTGGTGGTAGTTCGTGAGCGCGCGCATCATATGGTCGTAGAAACTTACGGCCATCGGGTAATGCTTGAACTTGTAGGACAGGTAGAAAAACGCATCGCCGTAACGGTCCGCAATCGTTTCTTCCACAAAGCCATTGTCCAGAAAGCTCATCGTCGCCCCAATGCCATTATAAGATATATAGTACGTGTCCTCTTTCGGCTCACTCAGGGTTACATTCCCGAACTCCTTTGTGCGGTAATACACCCAGCGGCGGAAGATGTCACGATTGTCTTTCATCGCTTCGCCTCCAGAAGCTCTTTCAGCCGCAGCCAGTCCTGACGGACGATGTCCATCCCCTGCCGCCAGAAGGCCCGGTCGGTGAGGTCAATGTCCATGGTCTTCGCCACGTCTTCCAGAGACATTGCCCCGGTTTTGGCGAGGAAGGTTTCATACGCCTCAGGGAATCCTTCCGGATCCTCGAGGCAGCGCGCATACAGCCCTTTCGACAGGAGTAATCCGAAGGCATACGGAAAGTTGTAGAAGGCTTCGTCAACATCATAGTAGTGTGGTTTCCACGTCCACATGTATGGATGAAGCACGTCCGGATCCAGTCCGTCCCCGTACGCGTCTTTCTGCGCCTGAAGCATCATCTCACAGCACTCGGCCGCACTCACACCGCCCTTTTCACGTTTGTCAAAGAGTGCTGTTTCAAACAGGTAGCGGGAATAAATATCCACAATCACCTGCGCCGCATCACTCATCGCATTGTCCAGAATGGCCAGGGCGTCATCCCCCGTCGCTTCTTTCAGCGCCGCCTGAGTGACGATCGTTTCACACAGCGTCGAGGCTGTCTCGGCAATCGGCATCGGGTATCTGGTATTGAGGATTGGTTCATCCTTCAGGCACTCCCCGTGGAAACCATGCCCGAGTTCATGGGCCATCGTGACGAGGTCGGAGAAATGACCCCCGAAGTTGAGCAGGAAGCGGCTTTCCCCGAGGCTCATGATATTTTCACAAAACGCTCCGCCGACCTTGCCGGCACGCGGGTAAATGTCAATCCAGTGTTCATCAATGGCTCGCCGGGCGAACTGGCCGAGATGAGCGGAGAAGTCCGTGAAGTGACGCACCACAAAGGTGCACGCATCATCATAGGTATAGGATTGGGTGTTGTCGGTGACCGGCGCATACAGGTCGTACCACGGCAGCCCGTTCTCATGCCCAAGCACTTCGGCCTTGAGCCGATAGTACTCCCGGAACATGTCCATGTTTTCTTTCATGACATCAAGCAAAGCATCCAGGGTATTTTGGGACAGGCGGGAATTTTCCAGCGTGCGGGAGAGCACACTGTCATAGCCCCGGAGCTTCGCTTCGTACAGGCTGGTGCCCTTAATGGCGGAGAGCGCTGCCGCGATAGCGTTTTCCGGCGCCCCTTCATACACCTTCACTTCGGCCTCATAAGCCGCCTTGCGCACATCCGCATCCGGATCGTAAGCCATATTCAGCGTGTCGGTCAGCGGGTCCTCTTTCCCGTTCACACTGACCTTGATGTCAGAGACAACCTTGTCTTTATACGCAGCCCAGGCATACGCCCCGGTCGTTTTCATATGCGAGAGGAGGCTTTCCTCCTGTTCAGACAAGGCATGGGCCTGTCTGGCCTGAATTTCTTTCAAAATGAACATGTGCGCTTTGACACGCGCATCATCGATCGCATCCAGATCAAACGACGCAATCCACTTCTCCTGGCGGGCATTGTCGGCGGCCAGGGAGGCCTCGAGATTGTTCAGGGTGTCGTAAGCCTTCGCTGCATCTTCATCGTCTGTGTCCGCACTCATGGAAAACAGTGTGAAGCATGAAAGTCGTTCCAGAAGCGCGGCCTGTTCGGACGCAAGTGCGAGATATTCCCTGAGGGCACCGGCATCATGCCTTTCGCACAGGGCGTTCATCTTGTCGTTTAAAGCGCTCACCCCGGCCTGATCGGCCGCAAAGGCGTCGTCCGCAAAGCTTTGATACAAATTCGTCAGATTCCATCGATCCATGTCTTTGTCCTCTCTTTCAGGACTCATTGTACCACATTGTCCTCATGGCCGGGAAAATTTATGGTATACTGGGACCGGTGATATATATGAAAGATTTACAGAACAGACTCAAAGACAAAAACATAACGTATTACATCATCCCGACGGATGATGACCATCTCAGTGAAGAAGTCGGCGACTGGTACCGCCTGCGCGAATTTTTCTCGGGCTTCACAGGATCCGCCGGGACGCTGCTCGCCGGACAGGACGAAGCGTATTTATGGACGGACGGACGTTACTTCATTCAGGCCGCCCGCCAGCTCAAAGACGGCATCACCCTGATGAAAATGAATATGCCCGGGGTGCCTGACATCATGACCTTCCTCACCGGCCATCTCAAAGACGGGGATACACTGGCCTTTGATTACACGACCATGCGGGCCTCGTTTGTGATGGATTTGGAAGATGAACTTGACGCAGATGTGACGTTCCGCAACCTCACCGTGGGTGACCTGTGGACAAACCGCCCGGCCAAGCGCCATGATCCGGCCTGGCTCTACGACATCGCCTATCACGGGGAAAGCACTAAGAGTAAGCTTCAGCGTGTGCGTCAGTACATGGAAGACAACGACTGCGACCACCATGTGATTGGGGCCCTCGATGACATCGCCTGGATTTTCAACCTCCGCGGCAATGATATTGACTACTCGCCGGTGGTGTGCGCGTTTGCGATCATCAATAAAGATGATGCCTGCCTGTATATCGACCCGGCCTCGGTGAGTGATGAGATCCGTGACCACTTCACATCCCTCGGTGTGAGTGTGAAAGACGAAGAGCTCATCTACGAAGACGTCCGCGCCCTGCGCGGCAGTGTCCTGATTGACCCGGACAACGTCAACTACGCCCTGCTCGAAGCCGTTTCGGGTGACCTCGCCTTCGGCGTGAACCCGTCCCAGGCATTCAAGGCCGTTAAGAACGACGTGGAAATGACCAACGCCCGCCTCGCCCATGTCAAAGACGGGGTGGCGGTGACGAAGTTCATGCACTGGCTCAAACATACCGATGTGGAAGGCGAAACCGAGATCACTGTCGCCGACAAGCTCGAAGACTTCCGCAAAGAACAGGAGCACTATCTCGAGCCATCGTTTTCCACGATTTGTGCGTACGGGGACAACGGCGCCATCATCCACTACCATGCGGAACCGGACGCCTGCGCGGATTTACATGAAGGCCACCTGCTTATGATTGACAGCGGCGGTCAGTACTATGAAGGCACGACCGACATTACCCGCACCTTCGCCCTCGGCGATGTGACGGCAGACGAAAAGCGCGCCTTCACCCTGGTGCTCAAAGGGTTCCTGAATCTGATGGATGCCCGATTCACCAAGGGATGCACGGGGGTCAACCTCGACACAATGGCCCGTGAGGCTTTGTGGCGGGAAGGCTTTGACTTCCGCCACGGCACCGGTCACGGTGTCGGCCACCTGCTCAACTGCCATGAAGGCCCGCAAAACATTTCCACCGCCCCGCGCGGCTCCAACGCTCCGCTTGAACCGGGCATGATCACAAGTGATGAACCAGGATTGTATGTGGAAAACCACTACGGCGTGCGCCACGAAAACCTGTTATTGTGCGTGCCGTTTGCGGACAATGACTTCGGAACGTTCTATGCGTTTGAACCACTGACCATGGTGCCAATCGACATTGACGGGATTGATATGACCCTCATGAGTGCGGAGGATCTCACCCGCCTCAACGCCTACCACAAAACGGTATGCGACACCCTCCTCCCGTATATGAATGAAGAGGAAGCGGCGTGGCTCAAACACATCACCCGCCCTCTCGGAGAAAACGCATGAATACGACGTTAACGACCGGCCAGACGATTTACGCCTGGGCCGTGATCATCATCGTGATTGCGGTCAAGGCCATCAGCCGTTATAAAATCTTTCAGAAATGCGGTCTGGACACGTGGAAAGCGTTCGTTCCGGGCCTGAGCTTATGGACCTTGTTTGAAGCCGCCGGGGCGCCCGGCGCCTTCGCCCTGGTCGGCATCGGGGCCACCGGATGTTATGTCATGGCGTATGTTTTGGGGACGATTCATCTCTACGGTCGCATGTGCGTGTACTTCGCCGTGTTCCTGTGTGTGTCGTACATCGGGCTTTATGTCGGAAGGACGTGGAACCTGGCAAAGAGGTTCAAAAAAAGCATCCCCTTTTTCGCAGGGATGCTTGTCCTGAATACAATCTTCACGGCGATTCTCGCCTTTTCGTCAGACCGACTTGATTAAACGCAAAGCGTCACGGCGCTCGGCCAGCTGAAACATCACACAGCCGATGAAAAGCACAACGACTTCTCCGGCCGCCACGCTGAGGGCGTTCACCGCAAACGGAGTGGTGAAGACGAGTGTGAGTTCGAGCCCGACGATGAGCCCGTTCCACACACTGCCGGCCACGGCGCACATCCACAGTCTGGGCAGCTTCGCAAAGCTCAGCGTCGCCAGTAATGTGGCCAAAGTGCCGAACACCAGATCCCACGCCCCGAGCGGGGACGCAAGGTTGGCAACCAGGCAGCCCAATGTGAGTCCCGGAATGAACTTGCGGTTGTAAAACGCCAGCAGGACCATCACCTCGGACAGACGCATCTGCACGGACCCGTAGGCAATCGGCGAAATCGCGAGTGTCAGGGCAGCGTAGAGCGCCGCAATCATCGCATTCATCGCCAGTAACTTCGTGTTTTTCAAAACAATTCCTCCTTCACAGGAGCCATCCAAAATACAAAAAGCGGCATCGAGCCGCTTTTTTGTCAGTCATAAAGGCTTTTTTATACTGGGTGGCTCATTAACCAGTTGCGCCTACTGTAACACAGTGTGCGGGAAAGCGCAAGTCCTCACACATATTCCCGGACGAAATCAATCATCGTCTGGGCATAGTCGTCATCCATATTCATGTCATAGAAGTGATCCTCGGCCACGGCGAAGAGTTCCTTGTCGCCGCGCTGCTTATTGAAGAGCGGGAATACCGACGCAAACGGGACATGGTTGTCCTTGCGGGCATGCACGAACACCGTCGGGATGTCGTTGGTGCGGACAATCTTCGCCGCATCCGCATCGGCCACGTCTTTCCCCCGCGCAAGCCGCAGGATCAGCCTGATCAAAGGCTTGGTCAAAGCGGACGGCAGATGGTTTTCCTTCATCAGGCGGTATGCGATCGCGTTACTGAGCTGGTTCCCGGCCCCGTCGGAGACGATGACCTTCACCGAGCGCAGGCGTTTGGACGCTCCGGCCGCAAGGGCCGCATTGGCGCCCATGCCTTTGCCGTAGAGAACAATCTTATGGTCATCCCCGAAACGGTTGAGGATTTCGTCATTCCACAGCACCACGTCATCGATATCATCGATGCCGAGTCCGCGTTCATACCCGTCGCTCAGCCCGTGGGCCCGCATGTCCACGGCCAGGATATTGGCCGAAGGCATCATGGCCATGAACCAGTCGATCTGGTCCTTGAGCCCGGAGGCGTCTTCTTTCATGTCATGCAACATGAGGACGGTCGTATCGGCCCCTTCCTGTTCGATGAGATAACCAATCAAATACATGCCTTCGTCGTTTTCAATGCGGATTGTGCGCGGGTCGTAGCCCTTGAGCTCCCCGGCTTCGAGCGATCCCCTCACCAACAGGTCATTGGTCTTGTCTGTCACGACTTTCACAAACACCGCGCCTGCGGCTAAGGCCGCTGAGCCGGCGAGAAAGGCCCATGTGCTCTTTTTCATCGTCTTGTCCTCCTTGATCAAGAGTTGTACCAGTCCCGGAAGTTAAAAATCAGGAGCCGGTTGATATTGAGAATTTGTTCGAATGAAGATTGTTTGTATTTCTCATTGTCCATGCGCGCCGAGAAAAACAGAATGGCTTCGACGAGCTGGTCACGGACATTGATCTGAAGATTGTTCGGGAACGTATCGATCGGGAACACCGTGAAAAGAAAGGTGTTGTAGTCTTCAGAAAAGATTTCCAGCAGAATCTCATAACCCATCGTTCCCACGAGCGCGTTGCCCAAGGCAATATCAAGGTCGTGGTTCACATAGCGCAGGCAGTTCGACATGACCTTGCGCAGCACTTCCCGGATGACCCCGCGGAAGGAGTCATCATCCCCGATGTACATATAAAACAAATACGAGAAAATCATATTGTAGGTCCAGGAGCGGCGTTCGCTCATGTCATACACGGTGTAGCGTTTTTCCAGACGCTGCATCATCTCGTCCTGTTCGTCGGAGTGGTGGAGCACCTTGCGCAAATAGTTCACCAGCACATGCAGGGCGAAACGCGGGTTTTCACACAGGATGACCACGAGCTGTTCGCACAAATCCGAATCGGCGTTGTAGAAATCCTCGAAGCGCGCATAAAACGTCTTGAGAATCCCGCGGATGTAGTACAGATGATACTGGTACTCAGAGCTGACATAGGTTTCCATCGACAGGTCCCATTCATGCACATAGGCGATGTCATTGAGAATCAGACACATCGTCTCGAGATACGTCGCATAGTTCTTTTTCTCCAGCATCCACCCGAGGGCCGGCATGAGCACATCGTAAAACGCATCGATGCTTTTCTGGTTGATCCCGCGGTGATAACGGATATAGCCGAAAATGTCCAGATAGTCCACCGGCAGAAGCTGGTAGCGTTCGTCCGAGGACAGGTCGAGATATTTGTCGTAAAGTGACCAGTGCAGGGCGCTGTCATAACCGGACTTGAGCAGGATTTTCTGGAGCACGTTGACCGTGATGGCTTCGCGTTCTTCTTCGTTGAGGTCAACGGAGAAATCGACTTTGCATGTTTGATTGACATGCACGTCCACGAAAATCGTGAGCTCGCGCATCGTCACATCGACGAGGTAGTAAATGCATTTGTATTCCCCGTCCCCGCTGTGATAGCCGCACTTGAAACGGTACTTGCCCTGATAATGGGTGTCATGCGCCTGAAGATAGTCGCTGATCACCTGACGTCTTGCATCATTCATACAGTCACCTAAAAATCAAACCGGTCACGGGCGCGGCGGAAGCGTGAGAGGAACTGATGTTTCACATACTCCCGGGCGTAAAACTCGATCGAGTCATCGTCAATATCGCCCCCGGCCATGATGGCCGTGTCCATGATTTCGGACGTGAGCTCGCGGTATTCTTCCTCACTCAGGGTGTGCCCGTCGGCTTCCACAACGCGTTTGACGATGGCCATGGCGCCGTCAAGGACTTTGTCTTTGTCTTGTAAAGTGATATGGTCCATAATTTTTTCCTCGCTCCCATTATAACATGCCCGGCTTTGAAACACTAGCGGCGGGTGCGAATCGTCCCCGTCGTCCGGATGCCCATCTCATGCAGGCCTTCCAGCACAAGCCGCGCGTCGTCCGTATACCCGAACATGTCCGGGGTGTGGGCGTCAAAACCGATGATCATCGTGTTGTCATGTTTTTTCGCAAGCTTCAATAAAGGTTCGGACGGGTAATGTCTTCTCCCTTCCCGCCCCAACATATTATATTCCAAAGGCAGATTCAGCTCTTTCGCCTTCACGCAAATCTTTTCCAGCTCGGCCACATGACGCGGGTCACGGGTGTTATAGTAAATGACATCGGGATGGGCGACGTACGCAAACTGCCCGCTCTCCATGCCTTCCAGCACCTGACTCGTGTAGCGTTGCACCTGTCTGAGCGACATTCCTGGCGAGCCGTAGTAAATCCCCGTTTCATCACTCGTGTCATAGTGATGGCCCAGAATAAAGTAGTCCAGGCCGAATTCATCCGCCTTTTGTATCAGCCACGGCATCTTGTCCGGGAACCACTCGACCTCAAGTCCAATCAGGATTTCGATCTGATCTTTGTATGTCTCCCGCAGGGTAGAAATGGAGTGCACATAGCTTTCCAGTTCGTCTTCCTGCATGCGCATGAACGGCTTGAAGCCGGAATCATAGTGCCACGGGGTGTGGTCGGAGAAACCGAGAGTGTGAATGCCATGGTCAATGGCCGCCAGGACATATTCTTCGTCCCGGCCGGCAGCGTGCAGACAACGGGATGTATGGGTGTGGAAATTGTTCATAAGTGCTCCTTTCCAAAAAACAGGTCACCGGGACCTGTTTGAGAGTTTTATAAGAAATCGCAGACGTAGCCGCGCTCGTCGAGTTCGAGTTTTTCGACCTTCCAGCCGTCAATCAAATCCCCGAGTTCATCCTTGATGCGCACAACGCCCTTGGTATCTTCCGCACGGATGAGGGCCATGATCGTCGGCCCCGCCCCCGACAGGTAGCACCCCAATACTTTCTCATCCTGTTCCAGGATGTCCATGATTGGGAAATAGTTGTCGATGAGCTTCCCGCGGTACGGCTGATGCAGGCGGTCGTGGAAGCCGAGCTTCAGCCCTTCGTCATAGCCGTTGATGAGCGATGCGACCATCAGGGCCAGATGCGACACATTCCCGATGGCGTCCTGACGCGATAAGGTTTGCGGCAGAATGGCCCGGGCTTTTTGCGTCGACAGGGTGAATGGCGGAATGAGCGTCACATAGCGGTAGTCGTGGTACACCGGAATAGACAGGGTCGTCACATGATCGTCATGCATGACCGACACCGTCAGTCCGCCGAAGATGGCCGGCGCGACGTTGTCCGGATGGCCTTCGGTTTTGGTGGCGAGATTCAGGATGTCCTGCCGGTCTTCCGCCTTGTCTTTGAAGGCGTAGGCGGCCACAATCCCGGCCACAATACATGTGGACGAGGACCCGAGCCCGCGGGTGTACGGGACATCCCCGCTGCAGTCGATTGTCAGACCGGTGAACTCCAGTCCCACCTCCTTCGCCCCTTCCACGAATGCCTGATACGTCAGGTTGTCGCGGTTGGCGAACTGGGCCGGACAGCCGGTGATGACGAGCTCATCGTCATCCCGCAGTTCAAAGGTGAACGTGTTGTACAGCGTCAGGGCCAGACCGGCCACGTCAAAGCCCGGTCCGAGGTTGGCACTGGTCGCCGGCACGCGGACACGCACGTACATCAGAACGCCTCGATTCTTTCCCCGACAAAGTCAAGGATAGCGTCTTTGTCAATCACGCCCTTATGCAGGACTTCTCTGTCCTTCATGTTTTCGAGCGGATAAGGCACAGGCACACCCGTGATTGCATTGATCTCGTCGATGGCGGCGTACACATCATCCGCATCACGGCCGCTGACGGCCTTCATGACGGATTCCGGGAACTTGTACGGGGAGGCCGTGGACAGGAGGATCGTCGGGGTCGTATCACCCGTGTCCTCACGGTAGTTGGCGTACACACCGTAGCCGACCGCCGTGTGCGTGTCGAGCACGTACTTGTGGTCTTTCCAGCAGTTGGCGATGGTTGTGACGACATCGTCTTCGCTCAGGCATCCGGCCTTGAACTGGCTCTGGATTGTGGCGAGCACGTCATCATCTACCTTGTACACCCCTGTTTCGGACAGGCCGTTCATGTAGGATGCGACCTTGTCCGTATCACCGTTTACCATGAAATACACGAGTCTTTCCAGGTTGGAAGAGACAAGGATATCCATGGCCGGGGCATTGGTTTTATAGAACTCACGGCGGGTGTCGTATTCACCCGTGGTGAAGAAGTCGGTGAGGATATTGTTTTTATTGGAGGCGACGATAAACGTCTTGATCGGCAGCCCCATCTGTTTCCCGATCCAGCCGGCGAGGCAGTTGCCGAAGTTACCGGACGGGACGGTGAAGTTCACTTCATCCCCAAGCTTGATGGCGCCGTCTCTGACAAGGGTCAGGTACGACCAGAAGTAGTACACAATCTGCGGGATGAGGCGGCCGACGTTGATGGAGTTGGCCGACGAGAGGAACACGCCGTGCTTGTCGCAGAGCTCCTGGAGTTTGTCAGACGCAAAGGCTTCTTTGACCGCTCTCTGCGCATCATCGAAGTTTCCGCGGATCCCGACGACTTCCGTGTTGGACCCCGTGGTCGTGATCATCTGTTGCTTCTGGATCGAAGAGACACCGTCAATCGGGTAGAACACCTTGATGCATGTGCCCGGGACATCCTTGAAGCCTTCGAGGGCGGCCTTGCCCGTGTCCCCGGATGTGGCAGCGAGGATCATGACTTCACGCTCTTCGCCTTTTTTCTTTAAGGAGAGTGTCATGAACCGCGGCAGCATCGACAATGCCATGTCTTTGAAGGCGGCTGTCTGGCCGTGGAACAGTTCGGCGATGTACACATCCCCGGCTTTTTTCACCGGCACGATGCCATCGGTGAAGAGACCTGTTTCATACGCCTCGTGGGCGAGTTTCAGGAGATCATCCTTCGCGTCTGCCGGCATGAACGGGCCCATGACTTCGCCCGCAAGTTCGACATAGCTGAGGTCTTTGAGAGACTCAAGGTCAAGCTTTGTGAAGGCAAAATCCGGCACGAGCAGCCCGCCGTCATCGGCAAGACCCTGCAGGATTGCGGTATAGAAATCCACGGGTGCCTGCCGGCCCCGCGTGCTGATATACGTCTGTTTCATATCGTGGTTCCTCCTAGCTGAATTTATTGTATGCAATGAGGGGAAGGAAGTCAAACTTTATATGGTTGATGAGGGGCCTGAATGAGAAAATATTTTAAGGCTGTGAAAAATATTTCACATTGGGTTTGAAACCCTATGCGCCTTGTATTATAATGGCGGATATACGAGGAGAATTTGCATATGAGTCATACAGTGATACCTATTGGCTACAAGTCCCAACTCGACCTGATTGAGACCGAAGTGGCCATCAAAATGATCAAAGACACATTTGAACGCCGTCTGGCCGAACAGCTCCGCCTGACCCGCGTCTCCGCACCGGTGTTCCTTTTGAAGAACACAGGGCTCAACGACAACCTCAACGGAACCGAACGCCCGGTGTCATTCTTTTCCTACGAACTCAATAATGATAACGAAATCGAAATCATCCACTCCCTCGCGAAGTGGAAGCGTGATGCCCTCTACCGTTACGGCTTTGAGCCGCATACCGGTCTGTATACGGACATGAACGCCATCCGCCGCGATGAAGAGCTCGACAACCTCCACTCCATGTACGTGGACCAGTGGGACTGGGAGCTCGTGATCAATAAAGAAGACCGCACGATTGCCTTTTTCAAGGACACGGTCCGCAAGATTTACAAGGCTCTGCTGGATGTCGAATTCATGATGGTGCGTCACTACCCGCGACTCGGCCATCCGATCCTGCCGGAACACATCACCTTCATCACTTCCCAGGAGCTTGAAGACCTGTATCCGCGCCTGACACCGAAAGAGCGTGAACGGGAAATCGTCCGCGCCAAGAAGGCCGTCTGCCTGATGCAGATCGGGGATGTTCTCAAGTCGGGTGAGAAACACGACGGGCGTGCCCCGGACTATGATGACTGGTCCCTCAACGGGGACATCCTGGTCTACAACGTCGTGCTCGACGATGCGTTGGAGCTTTCCTCCATGGGCATCCGCGTCGATTCCGAGGCGATGAAGAGCCAGCTCACGAAGGCAAACGCCGAAGACAGACTGGAGATGCCGTTCCATCAGAACGTCATCAATAACGTCCTGCCATTATCCATTGGCGGCGGGATAGGCCAGAGCCGTCTGTGCCTCTTCTTCCTGCGCAAGGCCCACATTGGTGAAGTCCAGGCCTCTTTGTGGGATGAGGAAACGATGAAAATCTGTGAGGACGCTCACGTCAATATTCTTTAACCAAACGTCCGCTCCAGCGGACGTTTTTGTATAAAAAAGGAAGCGGTTATGCCCGCTTCTTGCGTCGCCATACAATCAGAATGATCAATGCGATCAGACTCAGGACGTCAATGCCCACAGCGACCATTGGGCCGCGCAAATCCTCCGCCACGTTGATGTACACATCCGCCCCGGACATTTCACTGTACACGAGGTAGTGCTGCATCAGGAAACGGATCATGATGCCGATCACGACAATCTGTTCAACGATGAATGTGCCTGCAGCCACGCGGACGACCGGATCTTTTTTCTTTGTCATATGTTTCTCCCCCTTCAAAGTTTTACCATGTGTACTTTACACCTTTTCCGCGGAAAATACACCCCCGGATGTACTTTTTTACGCGAACGGCACACTTCGGACAGACAAAGGGCGCCGGGATTTGATATAATGGGCGCAAGGAGACATGTAATTATGAAAGATGGATTTATTCGTGTCGGCTCTGCCTCTTTTGAAGTGGCCCTGTCCGACTGCGAGAAAAATGCGGACAATATCATTGCCCTGGCCAAACAGGCCGCCGCGGACGATGTCAAAGTACTCGTCTACAGCGAGCTGTGCCTGACAGGGTATACGATCGAAGACCTGTTTTTCCAGAAACGTGTGCTGAACAGCGCCAAGGATCAGCTCGGCCGGATTCTGGATGAAACAGAAAACCTTGACATTATTTTGGTCATCGGCCTGCCGCTCGCGATGCGCAACGAGCTGTACAACTGTGCGGCTGTACTCCACAAGGGCGACATTCTTGGCATCGTGCCAAAGACGTACATCCCGAACTATCATGAGTTTTACGAAGGCCGTCATTTCGCCTCGGGGATGGATGTGTATACCACAGTGGATCTGTGCGACCAGGAAGTGCCGTTCGGCACCGACCTGATCTTTGAAGATGAAAACCTCGAGTGGCTGAAAATCGGGGTTGAGATTTGCGAAGACGTGTGGGCGCCGCAAACGCCAAGCACGCGTCTTTGCCTGAACGGGGCGACGCTCATCGTCAACCCGTCCGCCTCGAACAACCTCACCGGCAAAGGGGATTACCGCCGCCTTCTGATCGAAGCGACGAGCGCGCGTCTTGTGTGCGGTTATGTGTACACGAACGCCGGTCCGGGCGAATCCACGACCGACGTGGTGTTCTCCGGCCATCATCTTATTTGCGAAAACGGCTCCCGCCTCGCCGAATCCCTGGAATATGAAACAGGCCTGATGACCGCTGACCTGGACCTCCAGAAAATGGTCAGTGAGCGGGTGGAAATGACGACGTACACGAACGCCGGTGATGATATGGAAATCATCCCGTTTGCGCTCGACCCGGTTGACCTCGGCCTGCGCCGGTACTATGACCCGCATCCGTTCGTGCCAAGCGATGACACAAAGCGGGCCCAGCGCTGTGAGGAAGTGTTTAACATCCAGATCCACGGCCTTATGCAGAGACTCAAAGCGGCCCATATCCAGAAAGTCGTTCTCGGCATTTCCGGCGGGCTGGACTCCACCCTGGCTTTACTGGTCGCCTTTATGGCGTACAAGTCCCTCGGCCGTGATGTCAAAGACATCATCGCCGTCACGATGCCGGGCTTCGGCACGACCGGCCGGACAAAAAACAACGCCGATTCCCTGATGAAAGAACTTGGCGTCACGATGAAGGAAATCTCCATCCACGACAGTGTCAACCAGCACTTCAAGGACATCGGACATGATCCGGAAGTGAAAGACGTGACGTATGAAAACTGCCAGGCCAGAGAGCGCACTCAGATCCTGATGGACATTGCCAATCAGGAAGGCGGGATTGTGGTCGGCACGGGAGACCTGTCCGAAGTGGCTTTGGGCTGGTCGACGTACAATGGCGACCATATGTCGATGTACGGCGTCAATGCCTCGGTCCCGAAAACACTCGTCCGCTATCTCGTGGACTACGTTGCCCGCCTGTACGAAGGCGAACCGCTCGAGAAGACGCTCAGGGATGTCCTCGACACCCCGGTATCCCCGGAACTTTTACCGGCGGAAAACGACAAGATTGTCCAGAAAACCGAAGATATCGTCGGCCCGTATGAGCTCCACGACTTCTTCATTTACAACCACTGCCGGTTCAAATACGAACCGAAGAAACTCCTGCGCATTACGAAGATTGCCTTCAAGGACAGCTATGATGAAGAAACAATCAAAAAGTGGCTCCGCCTCTTCTACCGCCGCTTCTTCACCCAGCAGTTCAAGCGCAGCTGTATCCCGGACGGCCCGAAGGTCGGTTCGGTCGCCCTCTCCCCGCGCGGGGATCTGCGCATGCCGAGTGACGCTGATGTCACATTGTGGCTTAAAGAGCTTGATGATTAACCCGAAAGACAATGGCCCGAAGCCATTGTCTTTTTACCAGGTTCCCATCTTGTCCCAAGATGGTCCCGAACGCCATGTGTCCGCCAGCATTTTATGGTACAATAAGACTGATTATGAAAGGGGGTTCTCCCGTGCGTATTATCAAAGGTTTACACCACCCGCATAAACTCAACGCTCTGGCCCAACAGCTGGCCCAGGCGGATCAACCCACAGTCATTTTCACCGGGCACACCGACTACGTCGAGGACATCCTGCTTCAGTACACGCCGGTGCTGTTCAACGTGGAAGTGACCACCCTCAACCATTATATGAGGGATTTACTCGCCCAAAGCGGCAAGCTCAACCGTCGCCTCGCCACCCGGGCGGAGCTCGTGCATGTCATCCGTCATATCCTCATGGAAGGCGAAACACGGTGTTTTCAAATGTCCGAAAACCCGTACGCCCTTATTGCGGAAATCATCCGCACCCTCGAAAATGTTCATCGTGAAGGCATGGACCTCAAAGTGCAGGGAGACGATGACCTCACCCGGCTCAAGTGCGACGACCTCCGCCTCATCCATCAGCGCCTCACGACGCTTTTACCGCAGGAGGCGTATCTGACACTGGAAGAAGCCGTCCGCGACCTCGTGGATGACAGATTATCCGGCATTCACTTCATCGTCATGGGCGATGACTTTATCCGCGGTGATGCGAAACGTTTTTTCACTGCCCTGGACAAAATCACCGATGTCACAGTGCTTGTCACCTGCGAAGACAATGACCGGATTGAAAACCTCCATCACGACTATTATGAAGGTGATGTGACGTTCGATACGGCTGAGGATCCGGAGACGGATCTCCTCGTCCACAACCTGTTTGCGGGCAAGGCTCAGGGGACCACATCGCTCTCCGCCGACGTTCTGACGGCCGGTCACCCTGCCCTCGAGGCGATGAAGGTCGCCGCCGCGATCAAACAGCACATTGTCGATGAAGGCCTGAAGTATGAAGATTTCGTCGTTGTCACAAATGACACGGAAATCAAAGATGCCCTTGTGCGCGCCTTTGACAAAGTGTCCCTGCCCCATGACATCCCGGTCACGGACAAGCATTTCTACACCACGGACTACCGGATGATTGTGGATGATTTGGTCAGCGGGTCGATGCCGGAGCACACGATCCATACAATCGTCAAAGCCCTCAAAGACACCCACCCGAAGCTGTCCCCGGCGTTTTGTGACACCCTTGACAGCCTGCAGGATGATGAAATCAGTCCGTATGAATTCCGTTACTTTTTGGATGAGATTCTGCCGGACACTGTGACCAGTGTGCGCCCGCACGACTGCGTGCATGTGTGTGATCCGAAAGATGCATTATGGGCCACGCCGAAACATGTCTTTCTCATGGGCCTCAACGAAGGCAAGCTCCCGGCTGCGCCGTCGTCGAAAGGCATTTTGCTGGATGCCGATCTCGCCCTTCTCAGCCCACGCCCACGCACATCGACAGAGAAAATGGGTCTGGATATGAACCATGTCCTGCGCCTGTTTACGAATCCGATGTCTTCCCTCACACTCACCTGTGCGACGCATACAATGGAAGGCAAGGAGTTGATGCCGTCATCGTTGATGAACCGCCTGCAGGAGATTCTCAACGTCAAAGAGGGTGATGCGCCATTACCGGTGGTGAAAGAGCGGCTCTATCTCGAACACGGACGGATTCCGAAAGACGAAGTCACGGACCGTATCACCCACTACACCAACACAAAAAACAGCCCGGCCACGATCAAACCGGAATACCGGGCCAAGCTCGGCCGCGGGGCGAGTGTGTCGCGCCTGGAAACCTATAATAAATGTCCGTTCCAGTACTTCTGCAAGTACGGGATGGGTGTGTACAAGAAAGACAATCATGGTTTGATGTCGAGTGAACTCGGGACGCTGTGCCATGACATCATGGAGCACTGCATCGACGGGATGATGAGCCCGCACGAGGCCATTGCGGCCTTCATGGCCAATCCCGAAAACAAAGCCATCGCACTCAAAATCCAGGACAGCCCGGTGAACCGCTGGTTCGTGGACGAACTCGAGAAGAATATGACGCTCGCCCTTGCGATGGCCTCCGGCCAGGTCACGGACAGTGCGTTTGAGATTTTATCGCGTGAGCTCACGATCACAAACAATGCCTCGGACCATGACAGCCCGCTCCATTTCAACCTGCAGGGCTTTATCGACCGGGTCGATGCGTATGAAGATCTTGTGCGCATCATCGACTATAAGTCGTCGGCCAAGGATATTGATTTGAGCCTCGCCATTCAGGGGTTCAACGTGCAGATGTTGGTGTATTTGATTCTGCTCGTCAGACAAACCAATATGACCCCAGGGGCCGTGCTTTACTTCAATATGAAAAAGCGCCTGTTGGTCTCCAAAACCCAGGGCCGTCCGGACTCCGTGCATGGCGACATCGACGAACAAAAGCTGTTCAAGCAATACAAAATGAAGGGCTATGTGATTGATGACAGCGCCCACCGGGTCATTTATGCGAGCGCCGAGGATTCCATCCCGGCCGGACTGACCAAAAACGGCAGTGTCCAGAAAGCCGCCAGAATCTTAAGCGCAGATGAGTTTGACAAACTCACAGAGCTGATGACGGATCACCTCAATCACTTGTTTGACCGCATCCTCTCCGGGGACGTGCCAATCTGGCCAGCCTGGGACGGGTCGGCCACCGGGGTGTACCCGTGCACATGGTGCGACTATGATGCGGTGTGCCAGAACGATATCTTCCTCAATAAGCGTCATGACATTGACCCGCAGTTGTGGAAGAAGCTGACGGAAGAAAAGGAAGGAGATGACGGCCATGCCGCAATTTAACCTCGAGCAACAGGCCGCGATTGATGCGCGCGGTCGTCATATCCTCGTCTCCGCCCCGGCCGGTTCGGGCAAGACCCGGATTCTCGTGGCCCGCATCAGTGACCTCATTGTCAGAGACCGATACAATATCACCGATTTTCTCGTGATGACCTTTACGGACGCAGCGGCCAATGAAATGAAACAGCGCCTGAGTGAAACACTGGGCGACCTGCTCAGTGATGAAAGCTGTGATGACAATTTGCGGGCGCACCTCCAGACCCAGATTCTGAACCTGCCCAAGGCGTATATTTCCACCTTTGACTCGTTTTGTAAAAGACTGCTCGATGAGTATGGCTATCTGATCGGTGTAATGCCGGGCTTCAAGGTCAACCCGACCCCGGAGTCGTATCTCGAAAGTGCGCTGGATGAGTGTTTCAACACGTGGATTCTCGATGAGACATTCCAGGATTATGCGTCCCGCATGATCACGAACAACTCCTTCGATGACCTGCGGGATTTACTGAAGAAGTTCCTCACGGTGACGAACTCCTACCCGGATTTCAACGCCGTCATGGGGGCCGAACAGGCCCGGAACTACGACCCGGACCATATCGAAGACGCCCCGCTCTTCGCCCTGATGCGCCAAAACGCCCTGCAGGATGTCCGCACCGCCGCCAATATTCTGGCAAGGATGTGTGAGTTCTGCATCAACGAAGACATCACGCCGTTCCTCGATCCCGAAGAGGACAGTGACATCCCGTCCCTGATGGATCAGTACAAATATGACATCATGAACCGCATCGATACGCTCTCCGACCCACACCTGTCGTTTGAACAGTTTTGCAGGTTAGGCACACAGGGCCTGCCGCAGCCCCGGGGCAAAAAGACCATCCCGTGGAAAAAGCTCGGACTGGAAGATGCGAAAGACACCTATAACGCCTATAAGAAAAATATCAATACGACCCTGCAGTATATGATGCCGGGCTTTGAGCCGGCAGATATGCCCGGGCTTCTGACCATGTCCTGGCAGGACATCGACTACCTGCTTGGGGAAAATGGCCTGTTGGCACAGTTCCGCAAGGTGTATGGTGAAAAGATGCGCCGGGACAACCAGCTCGACTTCCACGACCTCGAAGACTATGCCACAAAGCTTCTGAGTGACGATTACCCGATTGTCTCGCGGCTGAATCAGAGCCTGCGGGAAATCATGGTCGATGAATATCAGGACACCAACGCCATTCAGGAAAACCTCGTGAACCGGATTGCCCATCATGGCGGACATGACGTGCCGGTGTTCCAGGTCGGTGACATGAAGCAGTCCATCTACCGCTTCCGTCAGGCCGATCCGGCCATCTTCAAGGAGAAGTTCGATACGTATGCCCAAAGCTACCGGGACAACGGTCAGGTCGTCATCCCGGACGAACCGCAGGTGCGCATCGACCTCCAGTACAACTACCGCTCCCACAAGCCGGTGCTCGACGCCATCAACTATATCTTTGACGCCCTGATGGACAAGGATCTCGGGGACCTCGAATATTACCGTGATACCAACGCCATCCTGCACTACGATTTGGCCGGCCGCGGGGAGACACTGGACAAAGCCGCCGCCAAGGGTGAGTGTGTCACAGAACTTCTTCTCGCCAACATGAACAAAGACCGCGAGAAAGACAAGGATGAAACCGAAGCCCATCTCGTGGCCCAGCGCATTCAGCGTATGGTGGACAAGCGGGAGTGTCAGTACGGCGACATCGCCATCCTGATGCGCAGCACCACCGCCTTCCCGACGTTCAAACGGGTGTTTGAGGATTACGGCATTCCGGCCGATATCCTGCTTTCAAAGGGACTGTTCGGGACGAACGAAGCCAAGGCTTTGATGGCCCTGCTCAAAGCGCTTGTCAACCCGTATGATGACCTGTCACTTTTAAGCGTGCTGCACAGCCGCTTTGCGTTCTCCAACTTTGATGAGAACGAATTATTGGCCCTGCGGACGGAAGACGCGCCGCTCATTGAAAATGTCCGTGATGCGAACACCGCAAAAACCGCGAAGTTTATGGACACGTTCCTGAAACTCCGCCAGATTGCCCTCACCCGCTCACCGTATGAAACGTTGCGGGCATGTCTGGACGAGAGTGAATTTCAGGTGTTTGTGTCGGGACTGGTGAACGGGGCCCAGCGCTCCGCCAACATCGACGCCCTGCTCGAGCTCGCGCGCACGACGAGTGTCATGTACACCGATGACTTCCTGGACCTCACGGATGCTGGTCTCGATGCCTCGACGGGCATCGTCGCTTCGGACGAAAACAACGCTGTCCACTTTATGACCATCCACAAATCCAAGGGCCTGCAGTTTAAAGTCGTGTTTGTGTGTCAGATGCACAAGCGCTTCAACCACCAGGATGAAAAGAATATCCTGGTCATGGAAAAGGGCTGCGGGATTGCGTCCAAAGCGCGGATGTACATGCCGGCAAGCGGCTCCCGTGTGCTCACCGAGTTCGACAACCCGTTCCGTCAGGCCATCATCCGCCAGATGCACAAGGCCACGCTGGATGAGGAAATGCGTCTTCTGTACGTCGCCCTCACCCGGGCGGCCGAGAAGATCGTGATGACCGGGGTCATCAACGACCCGGCGGAATTGCATGACATGGCCGAGGCAGTCATTGAAGGCACGAACGACCCGGCGCTGGAAGGCGATGCCTGTGTGTACACGCTCGAAAGCCGCAAGCCGTCCAACCCGTCTTATCTCAAGTGGGTTCTGCTGGCACTGATGCGTCATCCCGACGTGATCAAAGACCTGCGCTCCATCGATCCGGAGCTGTGGGCGATGATGTCCAAACTCTCCCCGTCCCTGTACAAAGGACTGACCAATGACGATACGATTCTGGCCAAATTCCATTTTGATGTGACGGATGGAGGGGATGTTGAAGCAAAAATCCCGGCCTCGGCCCGCAAGAAACATGAGGACATTTACCCGTCCTACAAACGCTATTACGAATTCACATACAAGCACGAAGACAAGCCGCGCTCGGTGGCGGTCACCACCCTGCAGAAGCTGGAGGATGAGAAGCACTTTGACTATATCAACGCCGAATCACTCTCCCGCGATGCGGCGCTCTCCCTCGGGACCCTCGTCCATAATCTCCTCGAGACATTCACCTTTGAGGGTGATGACGTGGACGAACGTCTGGACGCCTTCCTGATGTCCGGGACGCTGACCGAAGAGGAGGCCAACCTTCTCACCGCGTACAAGCCCCGCCTTGAGACCTTTGTGCAGTCAGATGTTTATCAGGTGATTGCCAGGGCACAGAAGATGTGGAAGGAAAAACCGTTCCGCTACAAAGATCCTTCCGGCATGGTCATCAACGGCATCTTCGACCTGGTGTTCCTCGATGAACACGGTCAGCTCTGTGTCCTCGACTACAAGACCGACCGCATCACCACGAACGCCTCCCTCGACAAGCTTGTGAAAAAACACAAAGTCCAGCTCGACCTGTACAAGCACGTCCTCGGCCTCCGGTTCCACACGGATGTCAAGGGCTATGTGTACTACCTCCAGACCGGACAAAATATCGAAGTGTAAAAGAAAACGTCCGCCACACGGCGGACGCTTTTCTGATTGGTTTGAAGGGAAGGGAATATATTTTTATGATGTTTCATAGCCAGGTGTTTGTGAAGGGAAGTTATTGTATTTCCTGACTACGCTTATACTATAGGACATACATGTCGCAGGATGACGTGGGCTTTGTCAAAAATTATGTGAATGATACCTGTGAAAAGGAAAACGTCCGCCACACGGCGGACGCTTTTCTGATTGGTTTGAAGGGAAGGGAATATATTTTTTATGATGTTTCATAGCCAGGAGTTTGAAGGGAAGGTTTGTCTTCCTGACTACGGTTATAATATAGCCCATGCTTGTGTCACAATAACGTGGTAAATGTCAAAAATTGTGTGAAACACTTACGCATTGTCTGCGGTTGCCGCAAACTGGCTGTGATACAGGGTGTTGTAGAAACCGCCCTGGGCCAACAGTTCGTCGTGACTGCCTTGTTCAATAATATGCCCGTTCTGCATGACGATGATCGCGTCGGCCTTGCGGATAGTGGAGAGTCGGTGGGCGACGATAAAGGTCGTGCGGCCCTGCATCATCTTGTCGAAGGCGTGCTGGATCTGGGCTTCAGTACGCGTATCGATGGAGCTTGTGGCTTCGTCCAGAATTAACATTGGCGGATCCGCCAACATAATCCTTGCGATACATAAGAGTTGCCTCTGGCCCTGGGAGAGGTTGGCCCCCTCTTCACTTAACATCGCATCATAACCGCCTTTGAGCTGAATGATGAACTTATGGGCATGGGCGTTTTTCGCCGCCGCAATGACCTGTTCACGGGTGGCCCCTTCGACCCCGTAGGCGATATTGTCCGCAATGGTGCCCTTGAACAGCCAAGTGTCCTGAAGAACCATCCCGTACATCGCCCGCAAGTCATGCCGGGTCATGTCCTGAATATCCATCCCGTCGATGGAAATATGACCGCTCTGCGGATCGTAGAAGCGCATAAGCAGGTTGATCATCGTTGTCTTCCCGCACCCTGTCGGCCCGACAATCGCAATCGTCTGGCCCGGCTTGACATGCAGGTTGAAGTCTTCGATGAGCGGGCGTTCAGGCACGTAGGAGAAGCGCACGTGATTGATGTCGACTGCGCCTTTGACGTTGTCCGGATGGATTGGTTCGCTTGGCTCGGTGACGGCCGGTTCGTCGAGGATCGCGAACACGCGGTCCGCGCAGGCGAGCGCCGTTTCAAGTTCGGTGAAGACGTTGGAAATATCATTAAACGGACGGGTGTACTGGTTCGCATACGTCAGGAAGGCCGAGAGATTCCCGACACTCATCCCGCCGGAGACGACCGTGAAGGCCCCGAAGATGCACACCGACGCATACACCATCGCGTTGACCACACGGGTGCTTGGGTTGGCGAGCGCCCCGAGGAACTGGGAACGGACACCGCTCTTGTACAAGGTCTGGTTCAGTTCTTCAAATTCTGCCTTATTGGCCTCTTCATGAGAGAAGGCCACAACGACCTTCTGGGCGCCGATCATTTCTTCCACATACCCTGACATATTGCCACGGTCATGGAGCTGTTCCTGGAAGAACTTGTAGGTGAATGTCGCAATCAGGGTCGACACCACGAGCGAGAGCGGTGTGAGACAGATGACGATCAGGGCGATTTTGACATTGATGGCCCACATAAAGCCGATCGTGCCGAGAATCGTCGCCACCCCGCCGAAGAGGTTCGTGAACCCCTGAAGCAGGCCGTCACTGATCAGGTCGATGTCCGCAATCATCCGCGACATCAGATCCCCGTGGGCATGGGAGTCGATATAGGATAACGGCAATGCCTGGTATTTTTCAAACAGCGCATCACGGATATCCCGGGTGATCTCAAAAGTCATCCGGTTGGAGAAGCGTGTCAGCAAGTAGTTGAAGAGTGCGGCCCCTGCGGCACTGATCGCAATCATAATCACACGTTTGAACAGGAGCGCAAAGTTGACCTGTCCTACGCCGACCATGGCGTCAATCGCATAACCGATAAAAATCGGGGTCATCAGGGTAAACACAATATTCAGAGCCGAGGAGATGAGGGCCAGCACGAGATATATTTTGTAGGGGCCGATAAAGCGCATCAAACGGCGCAGTGTGTCGGTGTGTTTCATGCGTTGTCCCCCTTTCTCTGTGATGCAACGATTTCCTGATACAATGTGCAGCGCTCCATCAGTTCATCATGGGTGCCGATGTCTTCAAGCGCCCCGTGGTTGAGGACGAGGATTTTGTCGGCGGACTCAATGGCCGAGACACGCTGGGAGACGATGATCGTCGTGCAGTCGAGTGTACGCAGTGCCTTCCGGAGTTTGGCGTCAGTCGCGAAGTCCAGCGCCGAGGCGCTGTCGTCGAGGATGAGAATGTCCGGCTTGCGCACAAGCGCGCGGGCAATGGTCAGACGCTGACGCTGACCACCGGAGACGTTTTTCCCCGAGGCTTCAATAGTCGTGTCGAGCCCCTTGTCCATTTTGTCCACGATTTCCTTCGCCTGGGAAATGTCCAGAGCGCTTTGGATATCTTCCTCAGAAGCGTTTGGATTGCCCCATAAAAGGTTGGAGCGCACCGTGCCGGAGAAGAGCGTGGCCTGCTGGGGCACGAGGCCGATGAGATGACGGAGAGCGTCATACTTATAGTCACGCACATCCTGCCCCATCACCTTGACAGAACCTTCACTCACGTCATAGAAACGCGGAATGAGGTTGACGAGGGAGGATTTCCCCGAGCCCGTCCCGCCGATGATCCCGATGGTTTCCCCCGGATCGGCCGTGAACGAGATATGCGAGAGGGCTTCCCCGCTGTGATATGAGAAGCTGACGTTATCGAATTCGAGCAGGTGGTCATACGTCTGCGGGGCATCTTTCTCCCCTTCGCTCATCAACGGTTTCAGGTTGAGCACTTCCTGCACACGGGCGGACGAAGCGCCGGCCTTGACGTAGATGAGAATGACGTTGGCGAACGCATACATCGACAGGAGAATCTGGTTCATGTAGTTGATGAGGGCGATGACCTCCCCCTGCGTCAGGGCGCCGGTGTTCACCCGCACACCCGACACATACAAAATCAGGATAATCCCGGTGTTGACGATGACGGTTGTCATCGGATTCATCAGGGCCGAGATATTCCCGGCTTTGAGCTGGTGATCTTTCTGGGTCTCTGTGACCTTATTGAAACGGACCTTTTCACTCCCCTGTTTATTGAAGGCGCGGATGACCCGCACCCCGGAGAGGTTTTCCCGGGTGATCAAGGACACATCATCAAGGATGGTCTGGACCTTGGTGTAGATTGGCTGGGAGTGGCTCATCACGAACCAAATGGCCAAGGCGATCAGCGGCGCAATGCACAGGAAGATCAGCCCGATTTCCCGGTTGACGATCATGGCCATAATCAGTGAGCCAAAGATCAGCACAGGGTTACGGGAGACAAGGCGGATGGTCATGGCGACGGCCAGCTGGAGCTGATTGACGTCGTTGGCAATCCGGGTGATCAGCGTCGGCGTGCCGAGGATATCGAGTGTGTCATAGTCATAACGGTTGACCGCCTCAAACATATCGCGGCGCACCAGCGTCCCGAACCCCTGCGAGGTGACGGATGCGAAATACTGGCACACCAGTGAACATGCGTACCCGGCCAGAGCCAGGCCGTACATATACAGGGCCATATGTGAGATATAGCCGGTATCATTATTGGCCACCCCGACGTCAATGACCTTGACGACCACGAGCGGGACCATGAGTTCCAGCACGGCTTCCGCAGACTTAAACAAAAAGCCCACCACCGCCTGAACCCGGTAAGGATGAATGTATTTTCTCCAGAACATCGGTGTTTTCCCCTTTCTTCTGCCAACATTATATTGTATGATATCTTATATCACAAATATATATTCTGTATATTTCATATAGGATTGGCGTATAGGAGGATTCCCCATGGAATTGAAACAGATGTTGTATTTTAAGACGATTGTGGACGAAGGCACCATCTCCCGCGCGGCCCTCACCCTGCACATGGCCCAGCCCCCGCTGTCCATGCAGCTCAAGAGCCTGGAAGAAGAGTTCGGTGTGCCCCTGCTTAAACGGGGCGGCCGTCAGGTCACGATGACCCCGGCGGGTTCGCTTTTGTACAAGCGCTGCGTACAGATGTTAAGCCTGGAAGAACTCACCGTCCATGAAATGCACAATGTCTCGCAGGAAACCCTGCGCATCGGGCTGACATCCTCCAACTCCCCGCTGATCGAAAGTGACGCGGTTGTGAGCTTCATCCGTGACCACCCCAACGTGCCGGTGCGCGTGAAGGAAGGGATGACAGGGGAAATGATTGACCGCCTGTTGGCGCATGACATCGATGTCGGCATCGTCCGCACCCCGTTCAACGCCATGAACGTTCAGGCCATGTACTTTGAAAAAGGACCCATGGTCGCCATCGGTCCTTCGCATCTGTTTCATGAAGGTATGCACGCGCTGGAAGACTTCAGGGATCTCCCGTGGATCATCCACCGGCGCTACCATCACCTCATCAATGAATATTGTCTCAATACCCTCCAGTTCAATCCGAACATCCACATCCACAGCGATGACTGCCGCACGTCCATTCACTGGGCGCGGGCTTTGGGCGAAATCGCCATTATCCCTGACACGGCCCTCCCGATGGTCGATCCGGACTACTTCACCGTCTGTCCGCTCGACGATCAGGACCTCTACACCGGCGTGGCCATCATCACCCGCCGGGGCGAAAAGCTCAGCCCGGTTGTGGAAGACATTATCAAAGTGTTCGAGACACAAGCTTCAGTGCATCAGGTATTACGCTGACGCGATACACATCCGCTTTCAATTCGTCCCCGTCGACGTTCATGGAGGCGGATGTTTTCACTGTGAGCTCATGACACCGGAAGCTCAGCACATCCTGGCGTTTGTGAAAACGCCGGCGCAGGATTTCCCGCACATACACCGGGGCCTTGCGCTTTTGAATCTCGCCAAGGATGATGACATCCATCTTCCCGTCATCGAGATGCGCAAACGGCGCAATCTCAAAACCGCCCCCGTAATAACGCCCGTTCATGGCCGTGAATACGGTCACCGGGCCGCTGTACACCGGCTCCCCGTCAGCCGTGACTTCTGCGTCCGGGAAGTCATAACCCGCGATATTCCTGAGGATGGAAATGACATAACTCTTCTCCGCCGGTAAGAGCGGGACGTCAATCACGTCATGGACATGATTGGCCACGACCGCGTCAATCCCCCAACATGCGGAGTTGATGCAGCAGGTATCATTCACCTTCAGCACATCACACAGCCTGGCTCCAGCATTTTTCAAAAAGGCCAGCGCCTCTTTTGCGTCGGTTGTCTGATTCACAAACCGGCTCGTGTCGTTGCCTGTGCCGAGGGGCACGATGGCCATTTCATGGTCCGTCCCTATCACGGCCTTCACGACCTGATTCACCAGCCCGTCACCCCCGCAGGCATAAAACCGGACCGGGGTGTCATAGGACTGCACGATGTCACTCGCATGACCTTCATAGTGCGAGCGGGCAATTTCATAATTATACCCCTGCATCATCTCTTCGAGAAGGGTGATGTTCGGGTCATTGTCTTTCACAATCAGTACGTGTTTCATGCGTCTCCTCCAAAACATACAAATAACGGTAGAACCCGCCCCGCCGGCAGGACGCCCCGTCCAAAACGTGCCAGCCGCACTCGAGATAATCGTCTTTCAAATCAAGATGGGTCACAGCCACCACCCGGTCGGCAATGGCTAACGCCGCCTGAATGAGGGCGAGCTGTTCGTCCGTGCTCACATAGGCATACACCCCGTACGGCACGTCGATGACGGCCGCGTCGTAGTGCTCTGTGATATCATGAATATCCTTGCGCTCGATGAGCATCGGGTCTTCATTGTAATAAATCATATTCTGCCGGGCTTTGTAGGCGACGAAGCGGTTGATATCACTGCCTCTGATGTCCAGGCCCATACTCAGGCCTTCAAGCACAACCGTCCCCACCCCGCAGCACGGGTCGATGACTTCCGGGCTTGCGGTGCCTGCCGCCATCACCAGCGCCGTGCGGGCGATCCGCACCGGCAAAGAGTGCGAATAGCTCTGGGGCTTGTACTCCCTGGCGTTCCAGTCTTTATTGTCTTCGACGATGCCGAAGTAATATGTGCCTTTGGTGTAAGTGAGGCCGAGGGTGATTTGGGGGTGCTTCATGTCCGGGTCCCCGTCAATCGCATCCGCCAATTGTCTCGTCTCGCTGAGAGAGAGATTGTAGTCGTGGTGGGTGACTTTGTTTTTGAGGTAGGTGACCTTAAAGCCGTCCCAGTCATAACCGGCGTTTTTCACGTCTTCAAGCAAAGCGCTGAAGCCACCGGCTTCATGCAGCACTTCCAGGCGCCATTTGATAAAGCAAGAGCGGTGGAACGGGACATCCTCGTCCGTGATCACAAGGGATGTGGTATACGGCCGGTGGAAGAGTGCCCGGTGATCGGCTTCCATCAGTGCCTGTTCATAATCCGCAAAGCAGTTGTACATATACACGTAGTTCATGTCCTTATTATACCTGCCAACACGCCGGAAATACAAAAACAATTGTATCGCGGCCCATCTTCATGTAAAATGTGGTCAATTCAAGGTGAAGGAGAAAAAGCGAATATGCCTGTCGTTTCGTGGATCAAAAATGAATTCAGTCGCCCGCAGCGCTATATGTGGGGGATGATCATGGCGCTGTTCCTGCCGTTTTACATGTGTGCGGCGGTGCATGTGTTCCTGTGCATCCGGTTGCTTTTGAGCGGGGACATCCAGGCGTCATTCCGGAAAGTGAAGCCGTGGAAGATTGTCATTGTGTTTTGCGCCATTTCACTCGTAACGTCTCTCGTCTACGGGAACCTGTACGGGGCTGGGTGCGCGGTGATGATTCTGAATATGTTTGCGCTGGTGTTTTACTGGCGGGACCATATCACTCCGGATTTCTTTGAGTTTATGACCGATGTGCTTTTGTATATGTCCATCGTCGCGGCGTGTTACGGGCTGATTGAATATATCGGAATCATCAATAAGTTTGATCTCGATGCCTTCGAACTCATCGTGTTCAACACCCCGCAGAACCGCATCAACTCGTTTTTCTTTAATGCCAACTACTATGCGATGTTAATATGTTTCTTTGTCGGGATTGCGGTGTACAAAATCCTGTGCCTGTTCAAGCATGACAGCCCGGACCGGAATTTACTGAGGCAGCTGTTCATCTGGATCATCACAATCTTCCTGAACCTGTTTATGCTTTATCTCACCGGCTGCCGGACGGCATGGCCGGCGCTGATCGTGGGACTCGTGGCGATTTTGTTTTTCAACCACAGCTACAGGCTCTTCGGTGTATCCGTGGCCCTGGGCGGCAGCGGGGCGGCGTATCTCGCCATGAACCCGTCCAAGATCCCGCGTATTTCCAACATCTACAAATACCTCCGGGTGCGTCTTGGCATCTGGCGGGTGGCCATCGCCAACATCAAAACCCATCCCATCTTCGGGGAAGGCGGGATGACGTACTACCACATCTACAAACACTACGGCGGCCATGCGACCCAACATGCCCACAATGTCTACATCGACTCCGTGCTCTCCTTCGGGATTGTCGGGGTGGCGCTCGGGGCGGTGTATTTCGCCGATGTGATCAAGAACGTGCGCACGCTCTACAAATCCCACAAAAATGACACCCTGGTCGGTCTGATGGTCGGGATGACGCTGATGATTCTTGTCCACGGGATTCTCGATCTCACGATTTTCTTCGTCCAGACCGCATTTATTTATTTCCTCATCATCAACTCGTACAAGCTTTTTGACAACGACGTTTCTGATTAAACAGCATTGCCTGTTGGCAAGCTGTTTTTTTCGTGTACAGGCGTTCTTTTTCCTTCATGTCGGTTGATTTTAGACAAACGAAAGTGTATGTTATAGGAGATTCGAATGAAAAGAAGAGAACCAAAGAAAGGCATCAAAAAACAGGTAAGTGATCTATGACCAAGAAACTTCTATCCATCGTCGTGTCGGTGTACAACGAAGAGCTGTCCCTGCACGCGTTTTATGACACGGTGTCCGAAGTGCTGCAAAATCTCACATGGGATTATGAGCTGATCTTTGTCAATGACGGCAGCCGCGACAAGTCTCTGGACATCCTGAAAGACCTCGCCGGTCAAAACAAGAAAATCAAAGTCATCGACTTCTCCCGCAACTACGGCCATGAAGCGGCGATGATCGCCGGAATCGACCATGCCAAGGGCGACGGGATTGTATGTATGGACGCTGACCTCCAGCATCCCCCGCATATGCTTCCCGCCATCGTCGAACAGTTTGAAGACGGCTATGACGTGGTGTCGCTTGTGCGTGAGGCCAATGCGGACAACGGGATTTTCCACACCCTGGCGGTGAAGGCGTTTTACACCATGATGAATATGATGGTGCAGGGCTCCCTCGAGGAAAATGCGTCGGACTTTATTGCGGTGTCGGCCCGGGCCGCTTCCGTACTGCGCAGTGACTACCGCGAGAAAGTGCGTTTTTTACGCGGGTATGTCCAGCTCCTCGGCTTCCGCCGCACGCGCCTGACATACGAAGCGTCGAACCGGGTGGCCGGTGAGTCAAAATACAACTTCCGTCAGCTCTTCAAGCTGGCTATTACCTCGATGTGCACCCTCTCTGATGCGCCGCTGCGCTTCGGGTTCCACTGCGGGGTTGTGACCGGGCTGTTCGGCCTGCTTGTGCTGATCTACACTTTGTATCAGAACCATGTCCGCCATGTCGGCGTGCACAACGCCTTACTCATCATCGTTCTGTGCTTCCTGAGTGCGGTGATGATGATTCTCATCGGGGTGCTCGGGGAATACATGTCCGTCCTCCTGGCAGAGGTCAAGGACCGGCCGATTTATCTTGTGGCCGACATCATCGGCGATGAGGAGGAAAGGAGCGCGTCATGATTAAGAAATTACTCGATCAGTCGTTTGTGCGGTTTCTGATTGTCGGTGTAATCAACACCGTGGTCGGCACAACGATTATGTTTACGTTGTACAACGTTTTCCATCAGTCCTACTGGGTGAGCTCGTTTGCGAACTACTTCCTGACGAGTATTCTCTCCTTCTTTTTAAACAAGTATTTCACGTTCTCGGCCAAGGAGTGGTCGTGGAAACAGGTGGTACGCTTTGCGGTCAATATTGCGGTGTGTTACACCCTGGCCTACGGCATGGCCAAACCGCTTGTCAAACTCATGTTAAAGGGACAGAGCGCCCGGATCCGCGACAACGTCGCGATGCTGGTGGGGATGGTGCTCTTCACCCTGCTCAACTACTTCGGACAGCGCTTCTTTGCGTTTAAGGCGGACAAGGCATGAAGAAAAAGTTACGTTTCGTTCTGGGCTATACCCTTGTATTTGCACTCACTGCGTTTCTTGTGTATGTGCCCTTTCTCATTTATGGCAAAGGCTTTGTCAAATACATCGACTCCCTTTACCAGCACTTCAACGCCTTCCGTTACTTCGGGGAGTATCTCCGGGGCATCATCAACACCCTCCTGACGTCCCATAAGCTTGTGATCCCCCAGTGGCACACCACGATGGGCTACGGGGCAGACACGATTACGTCCCTCACCTACTACTGCATCGGCGATCCGATTGCGCTCCTGTCGGTGTTCTTTACCCCGGCTCTCAGTGAATACGGTTACGCCTTTACGATTCTTTTACGCCTGTATCTCGCCGGCCTGACGTTTTCGCTCTATGCCCGGCATATGGGTGCGAATGACTTCGGCCGTCTGACCGGGGCCATCGTCTACGTCTTCTCCGGCTATGCCCTCTTTGTGGCCATCCGTCATCCGTTTTTTATCAACCCGATGATGTACTTCCCGCTCATGTGTCTGGGCGCCGAGAGAATTCTGGAAGGCCGCAAGCCGGCCTTGTTTATCCTGGCGGTGTTTATCAGCTGCCTCTCGAACTTCTACTTCTTCTATATGATGGTCATTGTGCTCGTGCTGTACCTGGTGATCCGCGTGCTCACCCAAAAAGACACCCGTCACATCAAAACCATCTTCGCCCTCATCGGAAAGTTCCTCGTGTTCTCCCTTGTGGGCATTGCGATGGCTGCGGTATTGTTCCTGCCGACAATCATGTACTTCCTGGAGGACACAGCGCGTGTATCGTCCGCATTTATCCTCAACCTGTTCTACACCATCGACCAGTACGCCGCCCTGCCGGGCGCGTTCGTCACGGTTTACAACGCCTACGATTGGACCGTGCCGTATATCGCGACGCCGGCCCTCTTCTCTGTGCTGGCCCTGCTTGGTCATAAGAAGTACGGCTGGCTGAAGGTGATCATTGTTTTAATGATCGGGATGCTGGCGGTGCCGGCCGTGGGGTATGTGCTCAACGCCATGGCCTATGCGACAAACCGTTGGATCTTCGCATTCCTCATGTTTATGGCCCTTGCCTGCGCGTTGATGTTAAGTGAAGAAGAGATTGCCCTCGGATCCATGGTAACGGGGCTGATTCTCTCCGCCGCCCTGATTATCGCGGTTGTGACGATCAACGGCACCACGAGTTACTACGCCATGACAGGCTGTGAAATGCTCGGGGGCTATGCGGTTTTCACCCTCGTCCTCTTCCTGCGTCAGGAGGCGGGTTTCCCGCTGATGAAACCGGTCATGCGCACAATCATCCTGCTCACAGCGATTGTGAGTATCGGTCTTAATGCCGAACATCGCTTCCTCAACACCGATGACGAAACCACGACCGACATCAAGTCGGCCATCAAAGCCGGTGAGGCGGTGAACCGCCTCCACACGAAGCCGACAGGCCATGAAGAAACCTACAGCGACACGGATTTCTTCCGCGTGGAAACAGGCTTTAATACCGGGACAGGCACGAAAAACCGGGACCTGCTCAATTCGTACGGCTCAACGATGACGTACTGGAGCACGATGAACGGGACGGTGGCGGACTTTATGACATCGCTCTCCGCCTATGACAACCTCCTGTTTGCGCTCGGCTCTTTACAGTCCCGCTCCCTGCTTTTACCGCTCATGAACGTCCGCTATGAAACGGACAGTGAAATAGAAAACGGCGGAACAATCACCGCCGCCTATGGCTTTGAACCCACAGGCATAAACAACACGTACTGCAACACAAAGAACTTCGGCATGGGCTATGTGTATGACACCGTTATGTCGCGCAGCGCCTTTGACCGTTTGTCTCTGGCAAGGCGCCAGGAAGCCGTGCTTCAAAGCGCCGTGCTCGACGACGAAGACGCCGCCGGTCACGCGACGGCTGCCCTGTCCTACTCCGACACAACACTGCCATACACCGTGACGTCCTCCAAGGGCATTGAGTTTACGGATGACGGCATTGTGACGACGAAGACATATGCGAGGATGACGATTGAATTCGACGCTGCGGCGAACACCGAAGTGTATGCCCAGTTCACCAATCTCGACTTCACGGCGACCGAGGACTACGAAGGCACGAAGATTACCCTCAAGTGTGACGGGGTGAAAAACCGGGCCCACGTGTACACCGAGCAATCCCGCCTGACCTCCGGCCGTAAGGACTACCTGATCAACGCCGGCTACGCCACGCATGAGCGCCATAAGATGACCCTCATCTTCGGCATTCAGGGCACGTACAACTACGACAGCCTGCAGATCATTTCCCAGCCGATGGACATCGTCGATGAGGCGTACACCAACCGGACAACGGACAAACTCTCCAACATCATCTACAACGATACATCCGGATTCACCGCCACAATCAATGCATCCAAGGATGAAATCCTCTGTCTCAGTATCCCTTATGCCAAGGGCTGGACACTGAGTGTGGACGGAAAAGAACAGGACCTTCTGAAGGTCAATCTGATGTTTGCGGGGATGGAGCTCACCAAGGGCGAACACGTCATCCGCATGACCTACGAAACACCGCTCCTCAAAGCCGGGGCTGCGATCAGCGCGGCCGGCTGGGTGACATTCCTCGGGGGCCTGCTTTTACTGGGACGACGAAAAGAAGAGTATTAAAAAAGACCGACGTCATGTCGGTCTTTCCTTTTCCCTGGTGCGGATAACAGGACTTGAACCTGCACGCCGAAGCACCAGATCCTAAGTCTGGCGTGTCTGCCAATTCCACCATATCCGCATGTATGCCCATCATACCATGTTCAAGGGGCCATTTCAACCGCCCTGCCGCAGGGTGCCGGTGTACAAACCCTCAGGGGTTTTGTCTACTCCGATCACGAGATTCAGGGTGTTGCAGCGGATGCAGCGCCAGAAATCCGGTTCCGGGTACTGGGGTTGGTTGGGGTCGAAGAAGTGCTCCGCCCCGTTGGTCGGAAGCTTGTCGGCTTCGGCCTGGACATCAATCGGATGACCCTCAAGCACACTCTTGATATACTCAGCGCACAACAGGTCTTCATTGGCCCGGCGCACCCCGGCGTTGCCCATGGCACACAGCGTGACGACATCCGGGTTCTTGTCTTTGATGTAGGCGGCCACCGCATCCGCATTGACAAGGGCGCCGACGATGATTTCGCTTGCGCCGGTCGCATTGACGATGCCCTGAGTGCCGGCAGAGGTGGTGTGGATGATGGTTTTCCCGGTGAGGTCCATGCCCTCAAACTCACACGGGGAGTTCCCGAAGTCTGCGCCGTCAATCATCTTCCCGCCGCGCTCGCCGATCATGATCCAGTCCGGATGTTCGGCTTTGAGTTTTAAGGCGGTGTCGGTGTCCCCGATTGTATACGACCGTTCTGCCCCCTGGTGAAACAGGTACGCTTCAAGGGAGAAGGCTCTGAGGACGTCGATGATGACCGTCAGTCCTTCGGCTTCTTTGGCCCCGGCAATGAGTTCTTTGATACGAATATCCATGGCTGTTTCCTCTTTTCTTTTCCCCTTCAAGATAATCAAAAAACGCATGTGTGTCAATAAGAAAACGGCCCCGAAGGAGCCGTTGGTGTTATGCGTTGGAGGCCGCAATCTTAACCCCGGACCACAGATTGGCAATGGTCTTGCGGGTTTTTTCGTTGAACTCAAACACTTCGTCTTTGTCGTAACCTTCACGCGGGCTGTAGGCGTTGATGCCTTTGAACGTGGTGGAGGCAAGTTCTTCGGCCACCGCCAGATTCGGGGTGGTGTAACCGACGTACTCGGAGTTGACGCGGGCCGCTTCATCGGAGTTGATGTAGTTCATGAAGGCATAGGCCAGAGGAACGTTGCGGGCGTTTTTCGGAATGACCATCCCGTCCGTCCAGATGTTCGTGCCTTCTTCAGGCATATAGTAACCGACATTTTCATTCTCACTCATCGCATACGTCGCATCCCCGGAGTAAATGAGCCCGAGGGCCTTGCGGCAGGCCGCCATATTATCGATGATTTCGTCCATGACGATTTCCGGTTCCATCGTGGTGACGCACTTGATCCACCAGTCATACGCTTCCCGGAGTTCACCGGCATCGCTGGTATTCATCGAATAGCCGAGCGCCTTGAGCGCCATCATAAACGAGTCACGTTCAGAGTCATACAGGTAAATGTCGCCCTTGAACTTCTCGTCGAGGAAGATCGCAAAGCCTTCTTCTTCCAGCTCTTTCAGCGTGACCTTCGTCTTATCATAGGCAATGCCCACGGAGCCCCAGAAATACGGGACGGAGTAGACGTTGCCCGGGTCATAGGCGAGGTTGAGAATACTTTCGTTGCATAAATTGAATGTCTCCGCAACTTGCGTCTGGTCGAGTTCCTGCAGGAAGTCTTCCTGAATCAAACGCTGGATCATGTAGTCGGACGGGATCAGGATGTCATAGCGCGAGCCATTGGCCACACTGATGTACATCTGCTCGTTGGAGTCGAAGTTGTCCACGACAACCTTGGCCCCGGTTTCTTCCTCGAACGTGGTGACCACGTCTTCGGCCAAATATTCCCCCGGCATGTAAATATACAGCGTCTGACCCGCAAAGGAGGCAGAGGAGGATGAGGACATCATCCCGAACATCGAAGCGATGAGCACGCACACCGCGGCCCCGGGGGCCACAAACACCGGCCAGCGTTTTTTCGCCACAAAGTCTTCCGTCACCTTTTTCGCCTTCGTCTTTTCGCGGATGAGCGGGATGACGTTGACCACAACCATCAGCACCGTGATGGCCAGCACGAACAAGGTAAAGATGGCGTTGACGCTCGGATTCACGCGCTTGCTCATGGTGTAGACCATGATCGAGAGGTTTTTCACCCCGACCCCGGTGACGAAGTAGGAAATGATAAAGTCATCAATCGACATCGTAAAGGCGATGAGCGCCCCGGAAATAATACCCGGCATGATTTGTGGAATGATGACCTGGGTCACGGCTTGCCTTGGCGTCGCGCCGAGGTCCATGGCCGCTTCGGCCAGGTTCGGATCAAGGGCCCGCACTTTCGGCATGACCGACAGAATAACATAAGGAATGCAGAAGGCGATATGTGCGAGTAACATCGTCCACAGCCCTTTGGTGATGCCCATCGTGATAAACAGCAGCATCAGTCCGATGGCCGTGACGATATCCGGGTTCATCAGCGGGAGGTCATTGACCGTCTCGACATAGCGCCGGATTGGTTTGGAGGCCTGGGAAAGGCCGATGGCCGTGAGGGTGCCGATCACCGTGGAAATAATCGTTGCGGCCACGGCGACAAACACCGTGACATACAGAGCTTCCATCATCGTGTGGTTCTTCAGCATCGCCGCATACCAGCGCAGTGAGAAGCCGGTGAAACGGGTGAGCGATTTGGAAGAGTTGAACGAGAAAATCATCATAAAGACAATCGGGGCATAGAAGAAGATGATGGCCAGAATCATCAGCGTCCGGCCGACCGGGCGTTTCTGTTTGGTCTCCATATTACATCTCCTCCCTTCCGGCCCCGGCACTTTCGAAGCGCCGCACGAGCCTCATCAGCAGCAACATCACCAATGCGATAATCATCGCAATGGCACTGCCGAAGTTCCACTCCCCGACCGTGATGAACTGGTTTTCAATCACGTTCCCGATCAGGAAGTACTGCCCGCCACCGAGCAGTTTCGGGATAAAGAACGAGCTGACCGCCGGCAGGAAGACGAGCGTGATGCCCGACACCACCCCCGGCAAGGAGAGCGGGAAGATGACACGTTTGAACGTCGTCACCTTGTCGCCGCCGAGATCGGCCGAGGCCTCAAGCAGGCTCTTGTCCATCTTGGCCAGTGCCGTGTTGATTTCGAGAATCATAAAGGGCAGAAAGTTATACACCATGCCGATGAGCACGGCCGTTTCGGTGTACAGGATTTCAACGTTTTTCAGACCGATCATGTGAAGAAAACCCACGATGATGCCGTCGTTGGATAAAAGCCCGATCCACGCGTACGTCCGCACCAGCATATTGATCCACATCGGCAGGGTGACCAGTAACACAAGTAAACGTCTTGTCTTCGCCTCACAGCCGGCAATAAAGTAAGCAATCGGATAGCCCAGAAGCAGACAAATGACCGTCGTCTTGAGCGCAATCACCAGCGAGCGCCAGAGGATCAGGAGAAAGTCGCTGTCGGTAAAGAAACGGATGTAGTTGGACAGAGTGAAACGGAACGGGATGATGGTATTGCCCGAGGACGTCAGGGAATAAAACAACACCAGCCCCATCGGCGCCGCCAGCATCACCACGGACCAGACGATATACGGCAGGGAGAGTGAGCGGAATTTTCTCATGCCTCAAACCCCATTTTCGCCATCACATGAATGTCCTCCGGGGCGAAGGTCAGGCCGACCTCTTCCCCTTCCTTCACATAATCCGTCGTGTGAATCTTGAATTCGCGCCCTTCGGTCGAGAAGGTCACGGGGTATATGCCCTCGGTGATGTTTTCCGGGTCAAAATCATAGTCAACCCACAAATCCACGGTCTCATCCTCATTGTCTATTTTCCACGCCTGGGCGTTGGCCCATGTTTTAAGGTCGGTGTCGATGGCCACGGACTCCGCGAGTTCGTCGGCGGTTTTGAAGAAGTTGAAGGCGGACATGGCTTCCCCGGCCTTGCGGTTTTCCACCACGCTCTGGTCGACGACCCAAATCGTCTTCGTGATCTTGGCCTCTCCCGAGGTGAAGGTCACATGGTATTCCCCGAGTTCTTCCTTCAGATCCGTCTCCATCCCGGTGATGGACAAAAGCTCATCGGTTTCCGGATCCCACGCCTGAGCGTCGGCCCGGGCGACAATCTCACGCTGGTCGATGCCTTCCATGTCCTCGATATCGAGGTAGAAATCGTTGGCACTGATACGCACCCGCCCGTCCGGGGAGGCCGCTTCGTTATTGCCGGTGACATGCATGTTCACACGCACCGTCGTGCCGGGCACCGTTTCAACCATGATTTCATAGTGCACCCCTTTGAAGAGCACCGAATCCACCACGCCCGTCATCTTCCCATTGGACGGGTCGACGATGTCGATGTCTTCCGGGCGGATGATCACATCCACCGCCTCGTTCGGCTTGAAGCCGCGGTCGACACAGTCGAAGGTGATGTCGTCAAAGCGCACTTTTTCATCTTCCGGCATAACAGCCGAGATGATATTGGATTCGCCGATAAAGTTGGCCACGTAGCGGTTGACCGGTTCGTTGTAAATTTCTTCCGGAGAGCCGATCTGTTGGATCTCGCCGTCTTTCATGACGACGATCTTGTCCGACATGGTCAGGGCTTCTTCCTGGTCATGGGTGACGAAAATAAATGTGATCCCGACTTCCTGCTGGATGCGCTTGAGCTCATACTGCATTTCTTTGCGCAGCTTTAAGTCCAGGGCCCCGAGCGGTTCGTCGAGCAAGAGCACCCCCGGCTCGTTGACGAGCGCCCGCGCAATCGCCACACGCTGCTGCTGGCCGCCCGAGAGGAAATTCACATTTTTCTTTTCATACCCTTCCAGGCCGATCAGCCGTAACATGCGCATGACTTTTTGTTCGATGATGTCCTTCGACACCTTCTTGATTTTCAGCCCGTAGGCAATATTGTCATACACATTCATATGCGGAAACAGGGCGTACTTCTGGAACACCGTGTTCAGCTCGCGCTGATACGGCGGCACGCCTGCGATGTCTTCGCCGTTGAAAATAATCTGCCCGCCTGTTGGTTCGAGAAAGCCCGCGAGAATGCGCAGAAGCGTCGTTTTCCCGCAGCCCGACGGCCCGAGCAGGGTCACGAATTCATTTTCATAAATATCCAGGTTGATGCCCTTGAGCACCTGCTGGTCTTCGAAGTTCTTAACGATATTCTTGAACTCAATGACTTTGTTTTTCATACATATTCCCCCCCTAAAACATCGGCGGTGACGTGATCCAGAGCACCACCGCATCCTTTTTCGACCGGTTTTCGAGCCAGTGTGACTGATGGCCGCTGACGTAAAACGTCTCGCCCTTTTTCACCTGTTCACTCCGGTCGTCGTGTGACAGCCACACGTCCCCTTCGAGCACATAGCCGAACTCCTCGCCCTTGTGTGCCTCCATCATGCGGCCGGTGACGCCGGCATGGAGCGTGAGGATGATGGGTTCCATCATGTTTTTCTGGGCGTTTGGCACGATCCACATCACCGACGCATTGTCCTTGTCGTCGTGGATGTAGTCATCCTTCGTGAACACTTCCTGTTCACAGGCGTCTTCACTGAAAAACTCCCCGAGCGTTGTCCCCAACGCCGCGAGGATGTCTTCCAGGGCCGCCACATTCGGGCTGGTGAGGTCCCGCTCCACCTGTGACAAAAAGCCTTTCGTCACCTCCGAGCGCGAGGCCAGTTCTTCCAGCGTCAGGTCCTGCTCAAGCCTTTTTTCCCTGAGTTTCTGTCCTATTTTCATGCGTCTTCCCTCGTTTAATTAAAAAAACTTTTCGTTTAATTTAAGAAACAAATCCATTATACCGTGTTTAAGTCTGTCCCACAAGACACCATTTCTTATTTTTCCCTTAAATCCCCCCGGCACCCTTGACATCACTTGTTTTTAATACAATAATCAGTCGTGAAGGAGGTCCAATGTGATTATGAATATACAGGACATTAAAAAGGAAGCTCTTTACTTCCTGAATAAAAATAAACAGAAAATGATCAACGTCTGTCTGATCATCGGGGTCATCAGCTCCCTCTCGTCGCTTTTACCGATCACCGGGCCGTATATGGCCCTCGGGCACATCGCGACACTGTTGCTGCTGCCGCTGAGCTACGGGCTGACGACGAGCGCGCTGAAACTCATCTCGGGGCGTGAAAACGAAGTCGATGAAGTCGAAGACGGTCTGGTCATGTTCAAACGCTTCACCGACATTTATCCGACGGCGCTGCTGGTGAACGTAATCATGTTTCTGCCGGCGATCATCATCGGCATCTGGCTCCTCGTCACGATGGGGGCGATGCTTGCCACTAACCCGCAAAGCATTGCTTACACCATCGGCAAACATTTCGGCCTGTGGATGCTGGTGCTCCTCGCCTGCCTGGCGTTCTTCATCTATGTCGGTCTCGGTCTGAGCCTTGTCACGTACGTGATGGAATCCCGCAACCTGCGCGGCATGAAAGCCATTGGCACGGCCTGGAACATGATGGCCGGACATCGCCAGCAGCTCTTCGCCATGACCTTCAGTTACTTTGGCTGGATGTTCCTGGAATACGCCATCAGCTCGCTCGGTGCTGAGCTTGGCGTCCCGCTCCTCGGCTCCCTGTTGGCCGCTGTCTTCGCGGCCTACACATATCAGCCGAAGATGTACACGGCATATGCGATTTTCTATGGCCGTCTCACCCGCGAACAGAACATGTAAGCACGAACCTCTTGCGACGCAAGAGGTTTTCTTATGCCTGTACGTATAACTGTACCCATAGCTTTCCATCATCATTCTTTATGGTACAATATTCATAAAGGAGGACATCGTATGTACAAGAGAGCAGTCAAAACCCTTGCCCGCATCGTGGCCATGATTGCGGTCTTCGCGGCCGTTACCCCATCGCAAGCCGGATTCTATCAAATGGAAGCCCCGGAATCGCTGAAAAAGACGCTGCGGTAAGACTTACTGAAAAGGCAGGTCCGCAGACCTGTCTTTTCATGTCCCTCTGACATGGGAAAACGTGGTATACTGAGACAAACGGGAGGTAAGAGAGATGATCAAACTGTTCATCATCGATGATGACGCCAAGTTCGCACACGCATTCCAAAAGCGTCTGACCGACATTTTCTCGGCCTATGACACTGTGACGTGTGATGTTTTGACCGGGGACTTTGACACCATCAAACAGATAGGCGATTATGACTTCGTGTTTCTGGATATCGACCTGGCGGAGACGACCGGCCTGGCCATTGCGAAACATCTCAGAAGCACCAGCTTTGTCGGTCGGATTGTATTCGTTTCGGCCCATGACAACTTCGTCCATCAGTCCCTTGCCCTCAACCCGTACTACTTTATCCGCAAAGGATCGTTGAATGCCGATGTGACGACGTTCCGGGACATGCTTAAGGATCTGGACTTCACCAGGGAGCGCATCACCCTGACCTCCGGAAAGGTCAGTCAGGTTATTCCGATGAAATCCATTATATACATCGAATCCCTGCGCCACGTGCTTTATGTCCACACGACTGAAGGTGTGTTTAAAGACACGCGCCCCCTTCAGGCTATGTTGGAAGAGTTGAACGGATCTTTCGCCCAAATCCATAAATCCTTTATCGTGAATCACGCATATGTAGAGCGTTATAATAAGACGTATCTGATTCTGAAAGGCGGGGGAAAGTTCACCATGGGACGGATTTACTACGCCGCTTATGATCTATCATATAAGGAGTACATGCTGGAATGGTCATACTGAACTGGGTTATCAATTCCCTGGAAGCGCTGGGTTTCAGCCTGATTGTGTCTGAACTCACGGCCTTCAGGAATAAGAAAAACTTTATCATTGTCTCCCTGCTCTGGCAACTGTTCTGTTATGTGCTGTGGGACGGCGAAGGTCTGGCCCTGTCCATCCCTATTACCGCTGGGATGATTGTCCTCACCGTTTTCTATCACGGGAAGATTGACTTCACAGCCCTCTTCTCCGCCCTGTTCGGGGAATCTTTCATTCTGATTATCGCCTATAGCATGAGCCGGCTGCTTGTGGTCTTAGGCACACTTTGGCCCGCACAGGCCACTTTATGGATGGTTGTGATTCTTGTGCTCTCCAAAGTCCTGCTTTACGGCGTCTGGCTGCTCTTACGTCTGATGAAGGGGAAGGACATCATCCGGTACTTCTCAAACAGCCTCGTGACCACGATGATCTTTGAATTTCTGTTAATCGTGGCAACGCTCATTGTGACCGAACCGGTACTTCTGGGTGAAGAGCCGTCCCATCTCGACCTGCTTTTGTTTATATTGATTGTGCTGCTGGTGCTCTTCAACCTGATCATATACGCATTGAAGGAAGACTTCCAGAACCGGGTCACCCTGAAAGACCTGGAAAACGAACGATTCATGAACGACCAGAAGCTCCATATCATCCGCTCTCTCCGGCAGGACGTGGACAACGAAACCCATCGCCTGCTTTACACCATTATAAGTATTGAAAACATGGCCCGGAAAGGAGAAACCAACAAAATCCTTCAGGCCACCCAGGACTTCAAAAACTCCCTCACCAAAAAAAACATCGTCGTCGACACCGGCAACCCGGTGTTTGACTGGGTCATGGGCATGCGCATCAATGACCTGGCAACCACCTTCGGGGTGGATGTCAAACTCAGTATCGACATCCCCCAAAATACCATGTATGACGATTTGTATCTCATACATATCCTCGGGGACATCCTGACGCATTACCGGACAGAGCCACAGTTCGGACTGGACATGAAGGAAGTGAACGGCCTGACCATCCTGCGCTTCACCGCCCGGGAAGGCAAGATCGACCCTGATTATTTCTGTGACCGCGTGGAAAACGGGTATAAACTCACCCACCGGATCAACCCGACGAAAGCCTATGTTAAAATCCTTATTGAACAAGTTGCGACAAGCCGTGAGCTCTTTGAGCAAAGATATGGCTCAGGCACAACCGACTTATGATGAAGACACTTATACCTACGGCCTGAAGGTCATTGGCTTCAACGGTCTGATTCTCATCGGCTGGATAATCATTGGCGCGCTGTTCGGGCAAGCCCGTGAGACACTGATCTGGATTGTGATGTTTTGTCCGTTACGCATCATGGCCGGCGGCTATCATGCCTCCACGATGCCGGTGTGTTTCACCCTGTCCATGGCCATAGGTGTACTCGTCAATATGATCCTGAAAATATGTCCCTTCACATCAATTGCCCCGGTTGTCACAGGGCTGGTGCTTCTGATGTTTGTGGTCATCCTGACGGACAAATCCCAGGCGCGGGAAGTTCTTGTCCTGGGAGTCATAGAAACTTTTCTGACCTTCTTATGGCCATCCGTGCGTATGACATACGTCCTTGTGATGGCTCTGAATCTGGTCTTCTTAGGACTGAAATACCTCACATTGAAGTGTACCCCATGTCAAGGACATTAAATTAGGGGTTGCCCCATATTCTGGACACTGCACAAATCT
>Ga0065709_1029239_pt1 | contig 52525 bp, 46 predicted proteins | sample Hoacrofraction14_2_FD_59096 | JGI IMG/M metagenome (GOLD analysis project Ga0065709, IMG submission 59096) | Hoatzin crop microbial communities from Cojedes, Venezuela, sample from fiber fraction 14 v1 | ecosystem: Host-associated > Birds > Digestive system > Esophagus > Crop | place: Venezuela...
GTCAAGGATATTGATATGACAACCGCCGTAATTGAACTGGAGCACCGATGACGTGACCGAGATCCCGCGCTGTTTTTCGATTTCCATCCAGTCCGAGACCGCATGGCGCATTTTCTGTTTCCCTTTGACCATCCCGGCTTCCTGAATCGCTCCGCCGTAAAGCAGGAACTTTTCCGTCAGCGTGGTCTTACCGGCATCCGGGTGGGAAATAATCGCGAATGTCCGTCTTTGTTCGATGTGATCGTGCAGCTGTGACATAAGACTCCTCCTGAAACACCCCCATCTTAATAAGGAGCGCCGGCTTTGTCAATCAAAAAAAGACCGGCAGTGCCGGTCAGAAGACGAAATTTCCGTCCGCGAAAACCGGCACCGTGCTGCCGTCCGCAAGCACCGCATCGATCTTCGTCTCTTTCGTGCCAATCATAAAGTCTACATGGGTCAGGGAATCATTGACCCCGCGGGCCTTGAGTTCGTCTTTCGAGAGCGTCAGACCGTCCTTCACACACTCCCCGAAGCCCTTGCCGAGGGCGAGGTGGCAGGCGGCGTTTTCGTCATACAGGGTGTTGTAAAACAAAATGCCCGTGTTGGAAATCGGCGAGTCAAAAGGCACCAGGGCTGCTTCCCCGAGGTAATGGGAGCCTTCATCGGTTTCAATGATTTGGGTGAGCGTGTCCCTGCCGGCTTTCGCATCCCAGTCCACCGCCCGGCCGTTTTCGAACCGGATCCAGAAATCTTCGATCAGCTGGCCGCCGTAGTTGAGCGGTTTGGAGCTGACCGCCGTGCCGTTCACCTTGTGGAAGTCCGGGGTCGTGTAAATTTCCTCGGTCGGAATGTTCGGGAAGTAGTAAATCCCATTCCGGTCATAACTGCCCCCGCCCCAGAACACATAGTCCGGGTTCATGCCGATCACAAGATCCGTGCCGAGCCCGGTGTGATAGTGCAGCTCTTTGATGCCCATGGCGTTGAGGCGGTTGACACGCTCTTCAAATGCATGCCGGTGGGCTTCCCACGCTGCGCCCGGGTCTTCCCCGTCGGCGCGGGAGGTGTGCAGGATGGCGTTCCACAACGCTTCCATCGCTTCTTTGTCGGACATTTCCGGGAAAACCCGGTTGGCCCAGGCCAGACTCGGCGCCCCGGCAATGCACCAGCGGTTCCGGCCGGTGTCAAGGCCGGTGTAAAACGGCTCACACACCTGATGCATGGCCGCGGAGCGGGCTGTGATTTTGGCCGCATCCACGTCTTTCATCAGTCCCGGGTCTTCCGAGGTGATGGTGAGAATCGCCGCCCCCTGGTCCGCATAATCATTATAATAGGAGGAGATATACGCCGGGATGTTGGTGAGATAATCCGCGTCATTGTGCATATAGCGTTCACGGGTGATGACCTCGTCCGCAAAGAGCGGGATGACGTCTTTGGCCCCGAGTCTGAACGCCTCTTTGGCGCAGGCCCGCACGAGATCCGCAGTGGCGATATCCGCCGTGATCATCAAAATCTGGTCTTTCTGAATATTCACGCCCTTGGTCACCAGAAGGCGTGCGTAAGCTTCGAGATTCATATCAAAATCCTTCCTTTCCTGTCTGTTTTTATTGTATCTTCAAGGCCACACAGGGTCAAATGTTTCGGGGCGCGGATTTACCAACCGCCAATAAATATTTGTAAAGTTTACCGACTCATGGTATAATTGCACCAGCATTGCACGGTAACACTAAAAACATCAGATTCTCATAACCACGAGTATCCTTTCTTATTGTGTATGCGAGATTTCACAGGGAGGTTCACCAAATGACTACGGGCAAAGTGAAGTGGTTCAAAGCAGACAAAGGTTACGGATTTCTGACGGCTGAGGGTGTGGACAAAGACATTTTCGTTCACTACTCTTCCATCAATGCCGAAGGGTTCCGGACGCTTGAAGAAGGCCAGAGTGTTGAATTCGACATCGTCGAAGGCGACAGAGGTCCTCAGGCAGCCAATGTCACGGTTGTGAAAGACTAATGCTGAAAAAGAACGCCACAGGGCGTTCTTTTTTTAGTTAACTTTCGGCTCGTACACTTTTTTCAACAGGGCCAGCTGGGTGTTGACGTGACTCACCAGCTCATCATACTGATCACAAGAGGCCATCGTCCATTCATACAAATACGGACTGACCTTCTCCGTCCTCACCATCCAGCGCACGGTTTGTACCGCCATCGCAAGGGGCATGTTTTCGAAATGGGTGAGCACACTCGGCTTGAGGTCATAGCCGGCCTTGCGCAAAATGCGCAGGTTCCGCCGCAGTCTCAGCGCACATCTCAGCATCCCCTTCTGGTCATCCGCGGCCCTGAGCGGGTCATCGGCCTCATGATATGCCTGCATGAGTGGAAGCACCGTGGCGAGATAACACAGCTGGGCATCCCCGATGGTGCCGGTCATCTCCGTCTTCAGCCCGCAACCATTGAGCACATCGCACAGCGCCACGAGGCGGTCGGTGCAGTCCCCGCTTACTTCCCCGATGATGTTCAGCGCCATCATGGTGTTTTCAGTTTCATACACGATGCAGTCATCAAGGTGACCGCCGAGCTGACACAGACACGGGATCAAACGCCCCGCTCCCAACGCCTGGTCAAGATCCGCATAGTTGTCCGGAGTGATGGTCATCAGCACCACGTTCGGGAACACCGCGTCTTTGAGTTCATCAAGGGCTTCGCCGAGATGGGCTTCATCCACGCACACGAACACATAATCATACGTGGCGTCCGGTTCCAGCGCATCGAGAATGACCACATCGGCCTGACGGATTTCCCCGTCGCTTTTGTAGATGAGGCCGTAACGGTCAAGAATGGCCAGACGATTGTCACGGTCGCACACGAACACGTTGTGTCCGCTTTCGCTCAGCTTCGCGGCGAGAAGAGACCCGGTCACCCCGGCCCCGTAAACGAGCAGGTTCATCTCTCTTCTCCCATGAGCTCTTTGAGCGTCTTGCGGACGTTGTGGGCGGCGTCTTCCTGGATTTCAATCACCCTTGCGCCTGCGCCTTTCGCCACCGCTCTCAGATCGGACGCGATGGCCGTGTGGTACGAGCAGCCGACGACAAGGAACACATCCCCCGGCTCAAGCGACGCGACTTTCTGATACGCTTTGGCGTAGTTCGGGGCCGGATCGCCGTAGAGCACCGGTTTATTGTATAAAGCATACGCATGGTCCATTTCATCGTCTTCCGGAAGGCCGCCATGCAGCTCCAAAGCGTTGCTGCCGGCCTTGGCATGCAGGCCGTCGATGTTCATCGTGATGATGTCCACATCATAGTCTTTGAGCGCTATATGGGCATCGTTGGGCTGTGCGCCGTTCATATTGGCTTTCATCTGACGGATGACCTCGTTGTATTCTTCGTGATGGGTTTCGGCAAAGTCCCGGAACAGTTTCTCCCGCACATCCGGCCGTTCCATAAACGTCGGGATGTTGGACTGTTTGGAAATGCCGGCTCCGGTAAAGGCCAGAATTTTCATAAAAATCCTCCTTGTCTCCCCCTCTGTGGGTTTTCTCTGCATCCATTGTACCTTTTTTCAAACCGGGCTTTCAAGCCTTTGGCACCGGGCGGGCAAGTTTTGAACATTCTTCCTCGTTTGGCTTTTCATTGAAGGGGAATTTCGATATAATAGACTCAAGAAAGAAATACAGGAGGTATGAACCTATGGACAAATTGATTGAAGCCATCGAGGATGTCAAGAATCTTGACAGCAAGCTCATCCTGATCATCGGTAAACCGGGATCCGGCAAGAGCAAGATCGTGGCAGAGTATTCGGAAAACACCGGTATCCCTATCGTGGATTTCTCCAGAATTCTTCAGCGTGATACTGATGATTTAAAAAAGACAATGGAAGATTTCCTGAAGAACTATCGTTTTGATGTGCTGCTGCTGGATAATAAGCGCGCATTCTACAGAGCGGCCGGTGAAGTGGATCTCATGGATCTGCTCGAAGACCTGGCTAAAGACATCGCCGTTGTTTCTACTTGGAACGGTTTCATCGAAGACGGTCAGCTGACACACATCGTGGACGGCAAGGAAACGGTTTATCCGGTCAGCGGCAAGTTCAAATATATCATTGTCTAATCAAAGAAATGATCAAAGGCGCCTGTCACAGGCGTCTTTTCTTACGGGCACACAAAAGGGACGGAGCCACAGCTTCGTCCCTTTTGTGTTATGCTTTTGTGAGATCCGGCAAATCGCCTTCGTAGAGGACGTATTCTTCAAGCGTCCAGTTGTTTTCGTAGATGATCTTGGCGGCTTCCTTACCGACATAGCGGAAATGCCAAGGCTCCTGGGTGATGCCCGTGATATCGCTTGTGCCGTCCGCAAACCGGAGGATAAAGCCGTACTTATAGCAGTTCTCACACACCCACTTGTATTCGGCCGTATCACCGAAGACAAGGCGGTCACCGTCCACGACAGACTGGGATGTCATGTCAATGCCAAGACCCGTCTGGTGTTCGGACTGGCCTGGCAAAGCCACGTGTTCCTGTGCGTAAATGCCGCCGTACTTTTCTTCATACATATCATACGTTTCCTGCTGCTTCTTGTAGGAGCGGTAGCCGGAACGGATGAGGATGTGGTAGTCGAGCTTTTCAGCCGCTTCGTACATGTCCACAAACGCGTCGTAGCATTCCTGACGCAGGCGGTAGTTTTTCATCGAATCATCAGCATCAACCGTGCTGTCGGCCCACTTGCCGTAGGAGACATATTTCTCTTCCGGTGTCACGAGGTCACTCGGCACGTAGTCGGACTTGAGTGCGAAACCTTTCTTCACGAGCGTCGTGTAGCTGGCTTCCGGATCCGTGATCGTGTATGTCGTCTCCGACGAGTTCGTCGAGATGATCTGCGGGTATGTGGTGTAGAGCACCGCATAGTTGTAGTTTTTCTTCTTGGCGTAGAGCTTGATGTACTTGGCCATATCCTGGTACGTGAAGCCCTTGACCGCCATGTATGGTTTGATCGTATCGTAGGAGTACTGTTTGTCCACGAGGTAGGCCAGGTCATCGACCGAGGCTGTTTTCAGCACTGTCCAGATCTGCTTGGTCGAATAGCCGATCTCCTTGAGCGATGGGACATAGTTGTCGAAGATGGTGTCCACCGTGGAGACGATGGTCTTAAGCTCCGTATCCTTATGATAAGAATAGTACTTTTCGTATTCATCATAATAAGAGACGTTTTTCGAAAGTTCGAGCCAGTCGGTGATGTGGTCCATTTTGTCATCATCGATGATCATCGCAATCTTGTCACTGGTGAGTTCCAGGATGGCGGACTGCTCGGACCAGGAGTAACCCTTGAAGGCGAGCCGGATCCGCGAGAAGTTGAACACGATGACGATGATGAGCACGACGAGCACGCCCAGCACCACCGGGAGAACGTTGCCCCAGTTGACCCGTTTGCGGCCGTAACCACCGTAAGAACGCCCGCGCGATGAACCGTAACTGCTATATGAATATCTGCTTTTTCTTCTGAACATAAAAAATTCCCTCACTTCATTCTCCTTATTTATACCACAACGAAGGCCAAAATAAAACACCCCTCAAGAAATAATAAATTGTGTGACGGACGTTCAAAAAACACCCCCTGCCCGCGCAAAACCTTGTTGCAATGAAAGTGTTTTTATGATACCGTAATGAAGTTGAAGGAGGTCGACTCTATGCATTTTGTCATATGTGTTTTCATAGCTTTGTGCGCACTCGCCGTGGACGTTATCTTCACCGAGATGCTTAAGAAATGGTTCAAACTTGTCTTACTGGTGATCGGGGCCGGGTCCGCCGGTTACGCGACATCCATCGGGATCCGCAAACTCGCCGAAGAGACAAGCTGGTACGCTGAGCCAAAGCTCATGAATACTTTCTATATCGCCGCAGCCGCCTGGCTCGTCGTCATCATCCTCGTCAGCCTGCTTTTGAAAAAACGCGCCGCCAAAAAGGCCGCCAAAAAGCTTGCGGCTGAAACCGAGGAAATCGTGACTGAAGAAACACAGGCCGTTTCGGAAGAAGCCGTGGCTGAAGAAGTCGCCGCTGCCGAAGAAGTTGCGGAAGAAACGGATGCCAAGGTTGAAGAAGACACTGAAGACGTTGAAGAGGACGTCGTCGAAGTGACGGAGACGCTTGAAGAGATCATCGCAGACGCACCGGCTCAGGCCGAAGAAAAAGTCGAAGAGATCGTCGAAAGTGCTGAAGCTGAAGTCAGTGAAGACGCACTGGCCGCAGCTGAAGAGCTCACTGAAGGCAAAGCCGCAGACGAAGTCGTCGTCGAAGTCGAAGAGACCATCGAAGACGCTGAATAAGTCACGCCATGCATCCCCTTGCGGGGTGCTTTTTTTGCGCATCAAAAAACAGGCTCTGTGAAAGCCTGTTTGCGGGGTTATTAAGCGGCGAGTTTTTCACCGAGTCCAGCACATGCGGCCGTCACTTCGGCTTCATCCGTATCTTCCTGGATGGCGAGACCGTCCGCGACCATGTCAGCGCCGGCTTCCTCGGCTTCTTCCTGCCACGTGCGCATCCACTCACCGTCACCCCAGCCGTAAGAACCGAACAGAGCGACTTTCTTGCCTGCAAGGGCGTCTTTGACTTCGTCCCACATCGGCTGAACTTCGCCTTCTTCCAGGTTTTCAGCACCCATCGCCGGGCAACCGAAGGCCAAAACGTCATAATCATCCACGCTGGACGTATCGAAATCAGCGACAGTCATCGCTTCCACACCGGCTGCTTCAGCCACGGCGTTGGCCATCGTTTCAGTATGGCCGCCCATACTCCAGTACACAACAGCAATCTTACTCATATCTTGTTTCCTCCTTAAATAGTTTGTCATGACTAACTGTTAACATTATTCCACACCCTAACATTAAAGTCAAATAAAATAACCTGAGAGCACTCTTACGTGTACTTATAAAAAAGGATGTGAAATATTGCGTATGACACCCAAGTTTTGTTAGACACATACGGGCATGCGTGATATACTGAACTTGACAAAAATCCTTGCGGTGCAAGGCGTTTCGTCATGTGTAACACACAAGGTCACCCCACCGGATTCCGGTGTTGATGATATGGTAATGTTTACAAGGAGGACAAGAAACAAAATGGACAAGATTACCAAGGTTTATGGCCGTGAAGTCTTAGACTCCCGCGGCAATCCAACTGTAGAAGTTGAAGTCACAACAGAAAGCGGCGCATTCGGTCGTGCCATCGTTCCTAGCGGAGCGTCCACTGGCGTACACGAAGCCGTTGAATTAAGAGACGGTGATAAGAACCGTTACCTCGGCAAGGGCGTTTCCAAGGCCGTTGCTCATGTCAATGATGAACTCCAGGCTGTCATCGGTATGGACGTCTTCGATCAGCGTGCCATCGACTACAAGATGTGCGAAATCGACGGTTCTGAAAACAAGGGTAACCTCGGCGCCAACGCGATCCTGGGTGTCTCCCTCGCAGCAGCCAAGGCAGCAGCTGACTCCTGCGGTTTGCCTCTCTACAAATACATTGGCGGTTGCAACGCATTCACTCTGCCAACGCCGATGATGAACATCCTCAACGGTGGTGTTCATGCCGACAACAAAGTCGACTTCCAGGAATTCATGATCATGCCTGTAGGTGCTGATTCCTTCAAGGAATGCATCCGCATGGGCGCAGAAGTCTTCCACAACCTCGCAGCCGTTCTGAAGAGCCGCAAGCTCTCCACGACTGTTGGTGACGAAGGTGGTTTCGCACCTGACCTCGAAAGCAACGAAGAAGCCCTCCAGCTGATCGTTGAAGCCATCGAAAAAGCCGGCTACAAGCCTGGTGACGATGTCAAGATTGCCATGGACGCAGCATCTTCCGAATTCTATGATGCAGAAAAGAAACTCTACACGCTCGAAGCAGAAGGCGTTTCCCTGACATCCAGCGAACTCATCGACAAGTACGTTGACCTCTGCAACAAATACCCAATCATCTCCATCGAAGACGGCGTTGCTGAAGACGACTGGGATGCATGGAAAGAACTCACTGAAAAGCTCGGCGACCGCGTACAGCTCGTCGGTGACGACCTCTTCGTTACGAACACGAAGAGACTGGCTCAGGGTATCGAAATGGGCGTTGCCAACTCGATCCTCGTCAAGGTTAACCAGATTGGTACGCTGACGGAATCCCTCGAAGCCATCGAACTCGCAAAGAAGAACAACTACACGGCAGTCGTTTCCCACAGATCCGGTGAATCTGAAGACACGACGATCGCTGACATCGTTGTCGCTACGAACGCTGGCCAGATCAAGACTGGTTCCGCATCCAGAACAGACCGTATCGCTAAGTACAACCAGCTGATGCGTATCGAAGACGAACTCGGATGCCAGTCCAAGTTCTCCGGTATGGACGGCTTCTATCAGTTCAAGAAATAATCCATAAACCTGAACAATCACGAAAACAGCTCCCCTGTGGGAGCTGTTTTTGCGTGCGCTCAAAAAAAAGAATGGCGCCAAGGCGCCATTCTCATCCATGTCTTACTTCGCGTCCTTTGCTTTCAGGTCGTCGAGAAGGCCTTTGAGCAGGGCTTTGTGTCTGCGTGTGTCTTCGTAAAGATCCCCGAATTCCGGATACTCTTCCACCCATGCCTGATACGCCTTTCCGTCCGAGGACAGGGAGAAGTTCAGAATCATCAGGGTGAGCTTCGGGCCGAAGATTTTATACACGTACGAAATCGCCCGGGTCTGGTCGCGGGTGAATTCCACGTCCGCGCCGGTGCGTTCACGGATGACCTGAGTATGTTTGCACAAATCCTCCGTGAGGGTTTTGAACACCTCTTTCGCCTTGTCATCATCGCTCACATGTTCCATAAGCGCATACGTCAGGGTTTTCTCCAGCGTGTAGGCCTGAAGGTTTTGCAGGGTGACCTGCGGGTCTTCCTGCGCCTCGCGGATTTTCCCCGCGATGACGAAGCCGGCGCCGGTGCCGACCGCGAATATACTAAGCATCTTCTTCATCTTCATATGTCAGTTCATCTCCCGTGATCGCATACGTGTCTTCTTCGGTGAACGGTTCAAGCCAGTCGTTGAACGAAGCTGTCTCGGCCGCACTCTGGACACTGTTGTACCAGACCTCATGGCCTTTGGATACGAAATACATAATATGGTAACCGTAGCTCGTCTTGACAATACCCGTGTCACCGGCTTTGCGTGATGTGTCGAAACTCCAGTCATTGAAGGTGTCGACCATCGTGCCTTCACTGAAGTCTTCATAAAGTCCGCCGTTATTGACGGAGCCCGGGTCTTCGGAATACTTCGTGGCCAGCGCCGCAAAGCTGTCTTCCGTCTGATCACCGTCTTCGTATTCTTTCAGAATACTCCCGGCCTTCTCTTTCGCTTCGTTCCAGTCGTCATCACTGTCCGTGTCGCTCGGGGCGATGAGGATGTGGCGGACGGACGCGGTTTTCGTCGTGTCCCGGTAACGCTTATTAAAAAGTAACGTATAGTACGTGCCCGTGGCCGAATCCTGGATGATGGTCGTATCCCCTTTCTTGCGTTTGGAAGAAAAAAGCCAGTCCCGCAGGTCGGTGTCGCAGGCGCTGTAGGAAATTTTGGTTTTGGTGATATTGGACTCGGTGATGGAGCTCTCCTGTGACTGCAGGTAGCTGAGCAGCGCCGACTTGGACGTGGCCGCGGCCTCGGCCTTTTCGGCCAGCTCTTCACTGGCACATCCGGCGATGTAGTAGTCCACATAGTCAAAGCTCTTTTTGTGTTTCTTGTAGTAAGATTCGATTGCGTCATCATCGAGCGCGTAGCCGTCTTTGAGTTCGCTCATATACGCCTCGGCATATAACTGACGTGTGAGAATGTCGGTGATATTGTCCTCTGTCGCTCCGTCCCCGTAGTAAGTGGTGATGTACTCGGAGAGTTCCATCTCATTACTCGTGGCAAGGGTCTGCATCCCGTCCATCGCTTTCTCCAGCGCCTCGTCCGTGTCGTACTCAAAGTTGTTCTCCTGGCCCTGGTCGTACAAGATGTCGTTACGCTGAATGGTTTCGGCGGCCTGTTTCTGGAAGTACTCATCCCAGGTCATGAGATTGTTGTAGTTTTGTTCGGAAAGGTCACTCGACGTATCAAGCCCCATCGATGATAAATACGAGCTGTACGTGGAGACGAAGTCCTTGTAAATGGATGTGTAGTAAAAATCGTATTCCAGTCTGGACACCTTGCGGTCCCCGATTTTCATATATGTTGTGGTGTATTCTGAGGATGTGTCTTTGACATTGACCTTGATGAGGACAAACCCCGTCAGGGCAATGGCCACAATCACGGCCAGTCCGATCAGAACATACCGTCTTTTTTCTTTTTTCTTCGCATTATCCATGCGTATTCCCCCTGCCTGTTCTTGTATCTATTTTACAGGAATCACAGCTTTGGTTCAATGTTTATCAAGGGATATGCAACCTGTCTAAAAAAGTGTGGCTGTACCCCCCCTGGATGTATGCTATAATAGCGACAAAGGAAGAAGGGGTTTAAAACTATGAGACACATCAGAATGCGGTTGGGAAGCGCTCTGATGGCATTTGTTTTGGTCATGTCTGTGTCCATGACGAGTGTCTTCGCGGCCTCCCCCAGCAAGACCTGCACGCTCCCGGACTATACCGGTGTGACTGCAGAACACAATGCCTACTGGAAAATCAAAAACAAGAAAAATCTGAACATTCTGGTCATCGGTGATTCGATTTCCAACAACGCCGGCGCATCGTCCGCGAAGAACGGATTCCAGAATGTCTTCGCCCGCAACCTGAAGTCGACGTACGGCATCAAGAAGGTCAACGTGAAAAACGTGTCCTACTCGGGCAACACGACGTACTGCGGCATCGTCAACGCGTTTATGGCTTCCACGAACGGTGTGGAATACGACATTGCGCTCCTGACGTTCTGTGCCAATGACAAGAAGAGCATCTTCGGCCGTGACTTCGAACAGCTCATCCGCGTGGTGCAGACCCGCTACCCGAACATCGTGATCATTCCGGTGCTTGAAGCCTGGAACAAGAACTACAAGGATTCGCGGATCAAGAAAATCATCAAGCTCTCCAAGCATTACAATCTCGCTTACGCCGATGCGATCAAGGTCTTCAACAATTCCGGCTGCAAGCGTTCGAAACTGATCAAGAAAGACGGCTATCATGCCACGAACCTCGGTCACAAACTCTACGCCAAAGCATTGATGAATGTGGTCGAGGCGCAAATTGAAGCGCAAAACTTCACCCCGAAAGAAATGCCGGATATGATGTACAGCGTGCCGACTTACACCACCCTCGCCTGCTACGGCAAAGGCAAGGCCACGAAAAAAGGCTGCGCCTACACTTTCAAGATCAACAAATCCGGTTACTACGGCGTGCATTACACGACGCTGGCGAAATCGCGCACGGTGTTCACCGTTTACCTCGACGGCAAGAAAATCTTCACGAAGAGTTATAAGTCGGACGTCTCCCACAACAACATTGGTTTTGTCCCGATCACCTTCAATAAGATTTCACCGAAATCCAAAATCAAAATCGTCTTTAATACCTCCCGGGCAGCGAGGAAATTCAAAGGCCTGATGGTTGGCTATTAACACACAAGGCCCGCATATGCGGGCCTTTTACGTGCAACGTAAAAAGGGGCCGAAGCCCCTTTTTATTTAAAGATGGGATTTGGACGATACCGGGACGAGTTTTTCTTTTCTCTGGAAAGAAATCTTCGGCCAGTGTCCGTAAACAATCGCGTAGTTCACATAGCCCATGATCAGTGCGCCCGTGACATCGAGGACGGAATGCTGCTTGATCAGCATCGTGCTCAAAATAATCAGGATTGTCACCACCAGAGAGGCAAACTGAATGCCGCGGTGTTTCCTGGTCAGTTTTTCACTGCGCCAGATGGCCGCAAACATCGCCAGCGAGTTGGCCACGTGCACGCTTGGGAACACGTTGGTCGGTGTGTCCGTCGCATACAGCCATTTCACAACGTCCGTGAAAATATTGTCGCGGGGGAACACCGTCGGCCGGATCGTCAGCCCGTTCGGATACACAAAGCAAATCACGAGGGAAACCGACATCCCGAGGATCAGGTTTTTCATCAGCGGCTTGAAGTTGTCAGGCTCCTTCAGGAAGAAGTACAGCCCGCCGGCGAAGATGAACACAAACCAGAACATGTATGGGACAACGAAGATTTCCAGAAACGGCAGCTTCGAGTCGAATGCGATGTTAATAATATGGAACGTGGTCACACGCTTTTCCAGAAACTCGAAACAAATCACGTAAATCGGCACATAAATCAAATACACTGCGTGATGGTCGAGCAACCAGTTTTTCACTTTTGTCATAGGAGTACCTCCTGTTTCCACATTCTATATGCTCATTCACGGGAAATCAAGCCCGTTTTTCATTTGGCGAAAATCACATTCTGCTATCATCGCGGGCCTCGCGGCGCACCACGATGAAAATGACCGTATACAGGACAATGATAAACCCGTAAAACACCAGCGCTGTCCGTCCTGCGGAAAAATAAGCGCAGAAATCATACGTGCCGTGCAAGAGCACTGCCACCAGATAGCCCATGGCAATAAAGAACCGGGAGAGTCCGGATTCGCCGCGCCGTTCATGAAGGCAGGCCTTGCCGTAAAACACCCCGAACGCCACCGCAAAACTAAAGTGGCCGGGAATGGCGGTCACCGCCCGGATCACGCCCGTGATCATGCCGTAACTGAACACATAAATCACATTCTCCAGAGCCGCAAAGCCCATCGACACAAACACCGCATACACAACGGCGTCAAAGGTGCAGTCAAAGTTGCGCTCATGCCACACGCGCTTGTGCAGGAAGAGAGCTTTACAGCCTTCCTCCACCATCCCGATGCCGATATACATATGAATGGCCAGCCCGGTGTACCCCGGAATGTCCGGCACCACGAAGGCCCAGATGACTTCCACCACCGAGGCCACAATGGCCGCGGCCACCCCCAGCATCGCAAGCTCGACCAAAAGATCCGCCGGCTCTTTGTCCACCCGGTCCAGCCGGTATACATACACCATCATCAATATGGCCGGGACAAGGGCCACCAACAGGGCGCTCCAGCGCGGGGATGACATCATCCTGCGGCCGGCACACTGCGGGTCGCAATGACATCCACTCCCGTGCCGCACACGTCACGAATCAACACATCCCCCTGTTTCACCGGGGCCTGGGCGGAGACGTTATTGATCTCTGACATACAGTCAAAAATGAGTCCTTTCGGAATGTCCGAGGCGGTTTTCACCGGCACCACCGGAAGCGCGCCGCCTTTGACAGCCACCGTGCTCGTCACGATACGGGCCGGGGCCGTGACTTCTTTTTTTGCGTAGTTCAGGCCGCGCGGACACGTGTAACCCGTGACCTCAACGACCTCACCCCCATCAAGGGTGACTGTGAGTGCACATCCGAGCGGGCAGTTGATGCACGTTAATTCTCTTTTTTCCATGCTTACGCCTCCTCCAGTGTCAGTGTGATGGATTCAATATCCCCAAGCTCTGCGAGTTTGGCTTTTCTGAGGGTGACGCTTTCCATTTCCCCCGGGGCCATCACCCGTTTTTTCTGATGCGACAATCGTGTGCCATTCACATACACGCTCACGTACACATCTTTATACACATCAGCGACCCTGAAGCGGACGATGGTCTTGTCGTCCATGCGGGACGGGTCAATGATTGTCGGGACGCTGTAGCGCACCCCGTTCTTTGTTTCAATGGTGACACTCTGCGTGTGGTCCTGAAGCTGACCGAGCACATAGGCTGCGGCGTGGGCGCCGGCCTTGCCGGCTTCCTCGGACACATAGTCCACCAGGTCATGCACGTGCAGGACGTTCCCGCAGGCGAAGATGCCCGGGACGTCGGTTTCAAAGCTTTCATCCACGACCGGACCGTTCGTCACTTTGGACAGTGTGACGCCGGCCGAAAGCGACAGTTCGTTTTCCGGAATCAGCCCGACCGACAGTAACAGTGTGTCGCAGTCATAGTCTTCTTCCGTGCCCGGAATCGGTTTGCGGTTGTCATCAACCTGTGCGATGGTGACTCCTTCGACTCTCTTCGCTCCACGGATGTCCACCACGGTATGGGAGAGTTTGAGGGGGATGTTATAGTCGTCGAGGCACTGAACGATGTTTCTCTTCAGCCCGCCGGAGTACGGCATGATTTCGGCCACACACTGCACTTTCGCCCCTTCGAGGCTCATGCGGCGCGCCATAATCAGGCCGATATCCCCGGAGCCGAGAATGAACACATTCTTGCCCGGCATCCAGCCTTCGATATTGACGAGGCGCTGGGCCGTGCCCGCGGAGTAAATGCCCGCCGGCCGGTAGCCCGGAATGTTCAGGGCGCCGCGCGGTCGCTCCCGGCATCCCATCGCCAGGACAATCGCCCCGGCCTGAATCTGAAACACCCCGTCCTCACGGTTCATCGCCGTGATGACACGGTCTTCGGTAATATCCAGCACCATCGTATTGAGGACGTACGGAATATTCTGGTCTTCCACTTTGTCAATAAAGCGGGCCGCATATTCCGGACCTGTGAGTTCTTCTTTGAATGTATGGAGGCCGAACCCATTGTGGATGCACTGGTTCAAAATGCCCCCAAGCACACTGTCGCGTTCGAGGATGAGAATGTCTTCCACCCCGGTCTCACGGGCGCTGAGCGCCGCCGCCAGACCGGCCGGTCCGCCGCCAATCACAACCAATTCATGTGTGGTCATCTCAGGCACCTCCTTTTGTTTTCCCGTACACAAAGGCCGAGCCGTCCCCGGACTTCGTGATCTGATCTTTCGTCAGGCCCAGTTCGCGTTCGAGAAGGTCCATGACCTTCGGTGTGCAGAAGCCGCCCTGACAGCGGCCCATACCCGCCCGCACCCGGCGTTTGACCCCGTCGAGGCTCTTGGCGCCGAGCGGACGGCGGATGGCATCAAGGATTTCCCCTTCGCTCACCGTTTCACACCGGCACACGATTGTACCGTATTCCGGACGCTCTTTGATGAGGGCGTTGCGCTCTTCGAGGGAGAGTTCGTTCAAATGGACGATGCCCTTTCGGGTGGCGACGAAGTTGTCTTTCTTTTGCGGATGGAGCTTGTCTGCCACAATGCCGGCGACCATTTCCCCGATGGCCGGGGAGCTGGTGAGGCCCGGTGATTCGATGCCGCAGGCATCGATAAAGCCCGGAGCACCTTCGGCTTCGCCGATGATAAATTCATGATGGTCTTCGTGGGCTCTCAGGCCCGCAAAGGATGTGATGACCTGGCGGGTCGGGATGTCCTTCACCGCGACCGGCGCTTTGGAAAGCACTTCTCCAAGCCCGGAAGACGTCGTGTTCGTCCCGTCTTTATCCTCGATATCCGTGGCTGTCGGGCCTAAAAGGAGATTGCCGTGGATGGTCGGGGTGACAAGAATGCCCTTGCCGAACTTGCCCGGCAAAACGAAAATCGTATGTTTCACATGTTTGCCCGCACTCTTGTCAAGCAGGCAGTATTCCCCTTTGCGCGGGGTGATATGGATCTTGCGCGTTGACACCTGGTTGTGGAACACATCGGCGTACACACCGGCGGCGTCAATGACGAGCTTTGTGTTATACGTGCCTTTGTCTGTCTCCACACGCCATGCATCACCCTCCGGTTTCACCTCGGTGACCTTTGTGTTGAACGCAAATTCCACTCCGTTCACACAGGCGTTTTCCGCCATCGCAATGGTGAGCAGGAACGGACAAATAATCCCGGCCGTCGGGGCGTAGAGCGCCGCCACAACGTTGTCGGAGAGATTCGGTTCCATCGCCAGAAGCCGCTCTCTGTCGGTGATGATTTCAAGATCCGGGATGCCGTTTTTCTGACCGCGGTCGTAAAGCACTTCGAGCCCTTTCGGGTCGTCATCTTTCGTGCACACCACAAACGAGCCCACCCGGTCAAACGGAATGTCGAGGTCCTTGCACAAAGGACCCATCAGTTCGTTTCCGCGGGCATTGAGCTTCGCCATCAGGGTGCCCGGTTCACAGTCATAGCCTGCGTGCACAATGGCACTGTTGGCCTTGGACGTGCCGGCACACACGTCTTCTTCTTTTTCGACGACCAGTGTTTTCAGGTCATAACGCGAGAGTTCCCGCGCGATGGCCGACCCGGTGACACCGGCGCCGATGATGATCACATCATACATATCTTACACACACCTTTCTTTGTTTTCAGGAGCTTTTGATTTGACCCGACACGTGGAAGTACGCATCGATTTTGTCTTTGTCCATGTATTCGCCAATGACGATGATGACGTCCTGGCCCTCATCGATCGGGCCCATGTGGGCATCTTCGTGGTTGACATTGAGTTCATACCATACCCCGTCTTCTTCGACGAAGCCTTTCACACGCATCACATGTCCGCATGTTTCGTCTTTCAGCACGGCCTGCGCCCTTTCCAGCGCCTCATCTTTTGAGAGCCTTGTGTTCATGTAGTACAGTGACGCAAAGGCATTGCGCTCCATGACCGGACGCTTGAGGTAGTCCGAGGCCAGATAGCCCCGTTTCATCAGGTCATCCATATCACCGGATGTCAGCTCGTTCCAGTCCTTCCGGATTACGTCTTTGTCCATGATGACGCGTTTGCATTTGAACTTCTCCAGGGACGCATTGATATGATTCAGGGTTGCGGTGATATCTTCATCCGTGGCTTCCTGCGCATGGCTGAGCACCACGGCCCCGGCATCCGCAATCTGACTCATCAAAAGATAATCCGCATCATCCGACAAATCCGGCGGCAGCTTGGCGTCCACAATTGCGATCACCGTGCCGACCTCATACCACCCGGCCACAGGATCTTCGTAGAGCACGTCGAAAAACTCATCGACGTCATACACCCCCGAGGGTTCAATAATGACACGGTCAAACCCGCGCATGGCCATGGATATAAGCTTCGTCCGGTAGCGTCTTTTATGGGTCTCGAGGTCACCCCCGCCGACGACCATTTCTATCTCGCACAAGTCCCCTTCACTCTCTTGCAAAAGCATCATGTCGACATTGATGGCGCCAAAGTCATTTTCAATAATACCGACCTTCAGGCCCCGGGCGCAAAGGTGGCGGACATAGCGCTTGATAAACGTGGTTTTCCCGGCCCCGAGAAAGCCCGTGATCAAGTCAATTTGTATCATATGTGATTCCTTCTTTCTTTCAAGAAAACAGAACATCCCGAAGGACGTTCTGCTTATGGTTCAAGCATTGTGATATAGCGGGTCGCGGAAATGTCCGGATGTCCGTCATACCAGTCATTGAGCCGGTCTTTGTCCAGCCCGGTCAGGGTCAGGAACTTCACTGAGCCATTGACGGTGTCAATCGCATCGAGATCCGGATCGCCGGTGATCAGAAAAGCTTTGATGTTTGTGAAAAGGCCCGTATTAATATGGTCCAGTTCACCAAGGCGCACAAGATCGCCCTCCCGGAAAATCCGGGCATCGCGGTATGTCAGCCGGGCCACGGCCTGCATCAGACCGGCCACCGAGGTGATGACCTCTTCCGACTCTGCGCCCTTTTTGGCCAGACGCATGTTCAGTTCATAGCCATAACCGCTCACGTCTTTGTATTCCGTGACCTTCTCGAAAATCTCAGTCAGGCCGTAGGACACGAAATGCCAGAAGTCTCCGCCGTCATACACACTGACCATGTTCAAAGGATCCAGTCCCCCGGCATCGTAGTGCACAAGCGCGTTGTACTGGCGCGGATTATCATCGTCCGGATACAGGGCCTGATACGCCTTGGTCAAAGCATCCCAGCCGCTGCGTTCCATGTCACAAGTGCTCATACAAGCATCCCTCCCTGTGCCCATTATACCAAGAATCCTGAATCCCGTGGGGATTATCGCACCCTCCTGGAAAAAAAGAAAGCCGGTGACCCGGCTTAAAGACTGTCGTATTCCACAAGCACACTGTCTTCAGGAGCACTGGTGAGAAGTGAGACAACCACATTCACCAACAGCGCTGTCAGGAACGCCGGCAGGAGTTCATAAATATTCCACAGACCGCCCATCGGACGCACGGGGAATTTCCATACAAAGATCATCACGCCGCCCGTAATCATCCCGGCCATGGCCCCCTGCGCGTTGGAGCGCCGCCAGTACAAACTCGTCAGCATCACCGGTCCGAATGAGGCCCCAAAGCCGGCCCAGGCGAAGGAGACGATGCGGAAGACGGACGAATCCGGATTCCACGCCAGCACAATCCCGATCAGGGCAATGATCACGAGTGAGATGCGCGACACTTTGAGCAGTTTCTTTTCATCCCATTTCACATGGCATACGTTTAAAAGAATATCATTCGCAATGGCCGAAGACGCCGCGAGAAGCTGCGAGTCTGCCGTCGACATCGTCGAGGCGAGGATGCCCGAGAGCACGACCCCGGCGATCAGCGCAAACAAAAGACCGTGTTCCGCAAGTTTGGAGGCGATGCAGACGATGATTGTTTCACTCGCATTGCCTTCAAGCGTGGTGATGACCCCGCCCTTGGACATGCCCAGACCGACCACCCCGATCAGGACGGCGACCGCCATGGAAATGACGACCCACACCGACGCCACGCGGCGGCTGAGCTTGAGGTCTTCGGAATCTTCAATGGCCATAAAGCGCAGTAACACATGCGGCATGCCGAAGTAGCCGAGCCCCCACGCCATCGTGGACGCAATCGTTAGTGCGCTGTACGTCACCGACGTACCCGAGGTGACATCGAAGCTTTTCGTCATCGACAAATACCCTGGCAAATTGCGGGCGTTGTCCATGACAACACTCCATCCGTCCACACTCATCAAACCGAACGTGATGACAATAATAAGCGCAATGGACATCACGATGGACTGAATAAAGTCCGTCGTACTGGCTGCCAGAAAGCCGCCCAAGGTTGTATAAGCGATAATAACGATGGCCGAGATGATCATCGCCAGATGATAATCCATGCCAAAAAGTGAATTGAACAGTTTCCCGCACGCCGAAAAGCCCGAGGCCGTGTAAGGCACGAAGAAAATAACGATAACGATGCTCGAGACAAGCATCAGGATATTGGACTTGTCATGATGGCGTTTGGCAAAGAACTCCGGAATCGTGATTGCACCGATCTTCTCCGAATACATGCGCAAACGCTTGGCCACGATGAGCCAGTTCACATACGTTCCCCAGGCCAGACCAATCGCCGTCCAGCCCGCATCTGCCAGCCCGGACAAATACGCCACGCCCGGCAGGCCCATTAACAGCCAGGAACTCATATCACTCGCCTCGGCCGACATGGCCGTGACAAACGGGCCGAGCCCGCGGCCCCCGAGGAAGAAATCCCCCATCGTTTTGTTTTTGTCGGCGACCTTGAAACCAATCCAGATCATGCCTGCGAGGTACATGAACATCGCCACCAACATACCTGTCTTTTCAATTGTCATCACTGAATCCCCCCTTTCCAGTTGATGATCAGGGCTCACACACGAATGTGAGTCATTTTTATCATCATACACAAATATTTATCACATGTCACATGACACCGGGCATGGGGAATTTTTGGGGGCACTGAAAAAGGCGCCCAAAGGCGCCTTTTACGCATTTATTCGTCGGTCAGTTCGTTGATGGCGGCCACGACTTCATCGTAGTCACGCTTCGTATCGGCGTAGAGCTGACCGATATTTTCCGGCAGTTCATCCCAGGATGTTTTGCCTTTGATTGTGTCGCTCAAAAGCGTGCTGGAAGCGCCGAGGCGGGTGAAGCTGAGGTTCAGGCTGGTGCCCTTGACATCGTGAATGGCTTCAAAAGCGGCCGTGACATCCTTGTCTTCCATCGCCTGAGCCAGTTTGTCCATGCTGGTGTTGTTCAGGAACTTGCGCACAAAATAAATCTGGCGGTCCCGGCGGCGGATGCGTTTGGATAAATCATCCAGGTTTCCAATCTGATCATACAATTCTTCAATAGTCATCTTCAATACCTCCTATGACGACTCCAATCCGGAGACTTTCTCAATCATTTCTTTGGCCACGTTTTTGATCCGCTGATCGATGACGGCATCAAGGGCGTCGATTTTCAAAGCCGCACGGATCTCATCCGCACAGGCGAGCAGGCACTCGATAAGTTTTGGGTTGAATGCCCCGCACTCCCCGCCGACGATCATCCCGATCGCCTTGTCATGCGGGAACGGTGGTTTGTACACCCGCTCCGAGGAGAGGGCGTCGTACACATCACACATCGACACGATTTGCGCGCACAACGGAATCTCGTCGCCTTTCAGGCCGTCGGGATACCCCCGGCCGTCCCAGCGTTCGTGATGCCAGCGGGCAATCGCATGCGCATACTTGATAAATTCGTTGTCGCCGTAGAAGTCCAGATCCTCCAGCATCTTCGCCCCGGCAGCCGAGTGAGTTTTCATCACTTCATATTCTTCATCCGTCAGGCGTCCCGGTTTGTTCAGGATGCTTTCAGGAATGACAATCTTGCCGATATCATGCAGGGATGAGGCCATGGACACCGTGGAAATGTACGTTTCCGAAAATGGTTTCTCTTCAAACCGGCGGCCCCACTCACGCATCAGAATTTCCGTCATCGTGTTGATGTGCAGGACATGCAGTCCGCTTTCCCCGTTCCGGAATTCAACGATATGACTCATGATGGAAATCATGATGTGGTTGTTTTTCTCACGCTCATAAATTTGTTCCTGAACGAGGTTGACAAGCTTTTTCTGCTTGGCATACAGGAGGATGGTGTTCATGACACGCTTGTGGACAATGACAGCGTCAAACGGGCGGGTGATGTAATCCGCCGCACCGAGGTCATACGCCCGGCCGATGAACTTCGGGGATGTTTCCGCCGAAATCATAATGACCGGCAGGGTCGAAATCCGGCCCGAACGGTTCATCTCGTCGAGCACTTCAAACCCGTCCATTTCCGGCATCACGACATCGAGTAAAAGCAGGTCGATGTTTTGATTTGGATCGTTAATCATGGCCAGCGCTTCTTTCCCGTTCTCGGCTTCGAGAATGCGGAAATCTTCATACATCATGTCAGCCAGAATCTCCCGGTTGATTTCGTTGTCATCGGCGATCAGAATGGTTTCCATGTCTTTCATACCGCAACGTCACATCCCTTCCGGGGGTGCTCCCCTCACAAAAAGCTTCTCTTCATTGTCATTATAATTCATTGTGAAAGCCGTTCCAATATTTTTTGAACAAGTCCCCGAAACATCACGCTTCGTCCAGATACACTGTCTCGTAGAACACAATATCCTCCAGATAACGCAGCTGGGCTTCGTAAATCGAGCGCAGGCGTTCGACCTCTTCGAGGCTCTGGGCATCGGCCACTTCCGGCGCCATTGGGATAGCGCCTTTGAACTGGGTTTCGTAGAGTTCGGTGTACACCCCGCCCTGTTCGACGAGGTCTTCGTGCACACCGCGTTCGACAATCGTGCCGTCCTTGATGACGAGGATTTCATCCGCCGCCAGAATCGTGGAAAGCCGGTGGGCGATGAGGATGCTTGTGTGGGTTTCTACGAGCGGGTTGATGGCTTCCTGGATCTTCGTTTCGGAAATGGAGTCCAGGGCCGAGGTGGCTTCGTCAAAGATGAGCAAGGTCGGGTCTTTGAGCAAAACCCGGGCGATGGAAATGCGCTGTTTCTCCCCGCCGGAAAGCTTCAGGCCGCGGTTGCCGACCATGGTGTCGAACCCGTCTTCCTGTTTCTGGATGAACTCGTAAATATTAGCTTTCTGACACACCTCGATGAGCTCTTCTTCCGTGGCGTCCGGCTTGACATAAAGAAGGTTGTCCCGGATGGTGCCGTTGAACAAATATGTCTCCTGGGTCACGATGCCGATATGCGAGCGTAAGAAGTGGAGATCCAGATCCCTGACATCCACCCCGTCAAACGTGACCGACCCGTCCAGCACGTCATACAGGCGCGGGATAAGGTTGATGATGGTGCTCTTGCCCGAGCCCGATGGCCCGACCAGGGCAATGCTCTTGCCGGGTTCAAGGGAGAACGTGATGTCCTTCAGGATCATCCGCTCCGGTTCATACGCAAAGGCCACATGGTCAAAGGCCACCCGCCCTTCGGCGTGATCCGGCACAATCGCATTGTCCTTGTTGACGATTTCCGGCTCCATGTCAAAGTACTCAAAGATACGTGTGAACATCGCCATCGAACGGATCCAGTCCACCTGAATATTGAGCAGGGAGTTCACCGGCCCGTACATCCGGCTTAAGAGCGCCACAAGCACGGAAATATCCCCGACGGACAGGTTCTGGTCGTATTTGATCATCAGTAAGCCCCCGACCATATACAGTAAGAGTGGTCCGACACTTGTGATGGTTGAGAGAATGACCCGGAACCAGCGGCCCGACATGCCCTCTTTGATGTTCAGGTCTATCATCTTTTGGTTGACCTTTTCATAACGCGCATACTCCACGTCTTCCTTGCAGAAGAGCTTGACAAGGTTCTGCCCGCTCACGGACAGGGTTTCGTTGAGGATGCCGTTGATGTCATCATTGAGCTCCTGCGACAGGTTCGTCAGCGCCCAGCGCTTCTTGCCGGCCTTGCGGGTCGGGATGGTGAACAGCGGGACGATGAGAATGCCGATGGTCGCCAGAATCCAGTTTTTCCTGTACATCGCCACCATCGCAATGATGAGGGTGATGACGTTGGAAAGAATGCTGGTGAAATTGTCGGAAAGCACGCGTTCCACCCCGGAAATATCACTCGTCATGCGGGTGATGATATCCCCCTGTGAATTCATGGTGAAAAAACGCTGGGACATGTCTTCGAGATGTTTGAACATCTGGTTGCGCATGTCATAGGCGATATGCTGGGAGATCCAGGAATTCATATAACTCTCCAGCACCCCGATGAGGTTGGAAAGCCCGGTGACCACAAACGATAAAATAATCAGTGTGATCAGCCGGTTCAAATCGCGTCCAATCAGCCCTTCATCGATGATTTTCCCCGTTAAAATTGATGGCATTAAAGCGAGCGCCGAGGAGATGATAATACATCCTAGCGTCAGGCAAAGCTGCTTCTTGTACGGGCTGAAGTACGAGAGTACGCGCCTGATCAGCGGGGCCGACAGCTTCGGTGCATTTTGTTTTTCTTCCTCTGTTAAATAGCCGGCCCCTCTGGGCCCACGTCCCGGTCCGTTCACAGGCATCCCTCCTTGTGCGGTGAAAGCCGCCCGGGGGGCGGCTTATCACGCGTCAAACTTATGTAAGATTTGAATGATATAAGCCAGATCCAGTGGCTTGGTGACGTATTCGTCCATGCCGGATTGTTCGGCCTTGCGGGCGGCTTCATCAAAGGCGTCCGCAGTCATGGCGATGATTGGTACGGTCAAAGCGTCATCCCGGTCGAGATGGCGGATGGTCCTGGTCGCATCATAGCCGTTCATCACCGGCATCTGAATGTCCATAAATATGGCTTTGTACGTGCCCACAGGCGCCGATTGGAACATGTCCACGCCGGCCTGCCCGTTGTCGGCCACATCGACCACGAAGCCCAGGTCTTCAAACATACGCATCGCGATTTCCTGGTTGATTTCGTTGTCTTCGACCACAAGCAGACGTCCGGTCATCTGGTACGTTGGCGTTTCGCTCTCCGCAATTTTTTCCATCGCGTCTTTGAACGCCGGATCCCGCGTCGCATCCGGGAACGAAATGCGCACACGCACACACGTGCCTTCCCCGAGAGCGCTCTTCACGTCAATCGTGCCGCCCATGAGGTCGATCATCCGTTTCACAATCGCCAGGCCCAGACCGGTGCCGGTCGTGCCGTGCTCACGATGCGGATTGTCGTATTCCTGGGCGAATTCTTCGAACATGCGTTTCTGGAAGTCCTCGCTCATGCCGATGCCCGTATCGGTGATACTGAAGCCGTACATGATTTTATTGTCTTCCATGTCTTCAGACTCCGACACATACGTGATGGTGCCGCCTTCCGGCGTGTACTTCACGGCGTTGGAGAGGATGTTCAGCACAATCTGGTTGATGCGGATCTTGTCGGCCGCAATGACCCCGCTGCACCGTGATGTCGAAGACACCTCCCAGTGTTGTTTCTTTTCCTCACACATCGGGCCGAGGATGTTGCGGATGTTCGTGATGTATTCGTCATACGGATAAGGTTCCGGCACGAGTTCGACCTTGCCGCTGCCGATGCGGGAAATGTCCAGCACATCGTTGATCAGGGAGAGGAGGAACTTGTTGGACGTGTCGATTTTTTCCAAATCTTCTTTCAGCTTTTCCTTGTCGTCCATGTCCTGCATCGCAAACTCGGTAAGGTTTTTGATGGCCCCGATCGGTGTGCGGATATCATGGCTGATGCGGGAAATGAATTCCGTCTTCGCCCGGTTGGACGCTTCGGACGCTTCGAGTTGACGCGCCTGGGCCTTGTTTTCTTTCTTGGCGAGGTTCAGCGCCTCTATTTGGGCCTTGTTGGCACGCTTGGAGGCGTTGAGCGCCTCGACCTGCATTTCATTGGCCTTCTTCGACACTTCGAGCGCCTTGGCCTGCATGCGGTTGGCCTTTTCCGAGGCGGCAAGCGCCTTGGTCTGAATCGTCAGGTCACTGCGCATGTCTTCGAGTTCGCGGTTGCGCCGCAGGATCATCATGACCATGAACATCGCCAGCCCGGCCAACACACCGACAACGAGCGGTGTGTAAATATGCGAATCATCCTCCGTATTGAGCCAGCCGGCCGTCGGGATGATTTTCAGCGTCCACACCCGGCGCCCTTTGATCATGGTCGCAGCGACAGCGCTGTCGCTGATGTCTTCTGTCCCCGCCAGCAACAGTTCTTCGTCGTTGTCGACTTTGGTGAGTGTGTACGTGTAGCCGCTCTCGGTCAGAGAGTCAAGCCCGAGGTCGGTGTAGAAATCCGGCACCGCAATGACCACGGCCGCAAAGCCCCAGAATTCATTATTGACGGTGATCGGATAGCGCAGGATGAGACCCGTGCCGCCCTGATGGAGGTCCACCGGGCCGGAAATCACGCAGTCCCCGTTGTCTTTGGCTTCGACCGCATCATTCTTGTGGGGATCTTCGGTCAGAACGTTGTAGCCGTCGATGTCCTTATTGGCCGGATAAGAATAGGTCACCACCCCGTCCGGTTCAAGTTCGATAGCGGTGATGGTCGGGTTGCGGTCATAAAGTTGCTGGGAGACGGTCTCAAAGTTTTCCACCTTGCCGCCGTCCGCAATCACGAGGGCGCTCCACGCATGGGCGATTTGTTCGTAGCGGCTGAGCCCGGTTTTCACCGTGGTGAGCTGCTTGTCGGCGAGAGCGACCGCCTGCTCTTTCTCGGCCGCAATGATTTTCTCATCAATTCCGCTGTACACAACTTTGCACAGCGCAAAGGCCAACACGGCGGCCAGTACGCCTGCCAGGCCAGGCCGGATGTATTTCTTAAACATCATATTCCCCCTTCCTGATCCGGGTGATTGTCTGCAACAGGACATCGATATCGAGCGGTTTGGCGATGTGGGCGTTCATGCCCGACATCAGCGCGTTCTGCACGTCTTCGGAGAAGGCGTTGGCGGTCATGGCCACAATCGGAATCATGGCCGCTTCGGCCCGCTTGCCCGTTTGTTTGGCCGAGACGGACAGTGCGCGGATCGCCCGGGTCGCCTCATAGCCGTTCATGACCGGCATCTGGATATCCATCAAAATAAGATCGTACGTCCCCGGGGCAGCCTCGGCGAAAGTTTCGCTGACAGCCTGTCCGTTCGGACAGATGGTCACCGTGGCCCCTTCGGATTCGAGAATTTCCCTTAACAATTCGGCGTTGAGCTCGTTGTCTTCGGCAGCGAGAATGCGCATGCCCTGGATATCATCATCGTCTTGTTCGAACAGGTCGGCGAATTCATCTTCTTCCTCATCCTGTTGGAGCACTTCGGAATGCAAATCGGAAATCGTATAGCGCAGGCCCGAGGCGAAGAATGGTTTTTGCATAAACGCATCAACCCCGGCCGCTCTGGCTTCGGTTTCAATCGCGCTGTAGTCATAGGCCGTAAGGATAATCACGAGTGTTTCCGACGGCAGTTCGGTGCGCAGGCGGCGGGCGGTTTCCAGCCCGTCCATGCCCGGCATTTTCCAGTCCACAAGAATCAGGTCAAACCCGTCCCCGGCATCGCGGGCGTCGAGCGCCTGACGGATGGCTTCCTGCCCGCTCTGGGCGGCATGGAAGTCAACCCCGGTTTCACTCATAATTTCGGCGATATTGTCGAGCACTTCCCGCTCGTCATCGACCGCCAGCATTTTCATCAACTTGTGCTTTTCCCAGAAGTCCACGGTCTGTTCTGACTCCGCATTGCGCAGCGGCAGGACAATGGTGAACACACTGCCGACATTCAGCATTGACCGGACGGAAATACTGCCGCCCATAATGGTGACAAGGTTTTTCGTGATGGCCATGCCGAGCCCCGTGCCCTGGGCGGAGGAGAACTTGCGTTCTTCTTCGCGGGTGAACGGGTCGAAGATGATTTTCTGGTACTCTTCGCTCATCCCCTGACCGTTGTCTTCAACCTCAAATGTGATGGTGGAGAAGCGCCCGGACTTTTTCGGAGAGCCGGTGATTCTCAGGGTGATATGCCCGCCTTCGCCGGTGTACTTCGTGGCGTTGGAGAGCACGTTGATCAGCACTTGCTGGAGGCGCTGGTCGTCGCCCGTGAATTCGTCGTTTTTCAGGTGCGAGACGTAAATGTCAAAACGCTGTTTTTTCGCTTCCATCTGCGGCCGCATGATACTGTCGATCATACGGATGGATTCGGAGAGACGGAAGTCGTGGTTATTGAGTTCGATATTGCCCGATTCAATTCTGGACATATCCAGAACGTCGTTGATCAGCCCCAACAGGTGGTTGCCGGACGTAAGGATTTTCGTCGCTTCGTCGCGCACCCGGTCAGCATCGTTGGCGTGCTTCAAAAGCAAAGTGGAGAAGCCAAGGATGGCATTCATCGGTGTGCGGATATCGTGGGACATGCGTGAGAGGAAGTCGCTCTTGGCCTGGTTGGCGGCTTCGGCCGCTTCCAGCGCCTCCCGGAGCAGGGCTGCGGTTTGTTCCTCTTTCGCGATTGTTTCGGTGATATCGAGCATGATAAAGGAAATATAATCCCTGCGGTCATCGATGTATCGGTAAGTGGCCTGAATGCGTTTGTCTCCGAGGCGGAAGCTGAACGTATACACATCGTCCCCCTTCAGCATTTTCTTGACATACTCGCACGAGCCCAGCGCGCGCAGGCGTTCGATATCCTGAGGACTGGACATGCGGGCTTCGGTGTGACCGACGTCATATCCGACCTTGAACGGCACCATATCTTCCGGCCGTCCCCCGTCGATGTAGAAGTATTCCCCCATCGCCGTGTCGGCATCGATGATGCCGTACGCATAAAACTCCTTCTGGGTCATCTGTTCGAGGATGGCTTTTTCCTTTTGTTCACGGTCCACGTCCACGGTGTAGGCCACCGCTTCGATATCACGGGTCATCGGGTTGAGCATGAGCTGGTAGAACGTCGTGACCCATAAATATTTCTTCCCGACCGTCTGGCGGCGGTAGGTCATGTGGAATTTGAACTCGCCTTCTTTGAAGCGTTCGATCAGACGCTCCCGGTTGCAGCTGACGCGGACATCTTCACGCACGTCATCATCGATGATGATATTCGTGGCTTTTTCGAGCAGCTCATCTGCCGTCCGGGCATCAAGGATGTGCTGGGTGAACTCCGTTGCCCCGTGGCAGTCAAGGCACAGGTTGCGGGTAAGATTGAGATGATAGACGCATCGGGAATGCGGGTTGGTGACGAGCAGTTCCTGCATCATCTTGTCGAATTCCACTTCCTGCGCTTTCTGGGCGGTCGCATCGGTGTACACCGAGTACACGCGGTAGAAGTCTTCGCCTTCTTTGACCGTGCGGCTGCGGCAGTTGAAATACGTGCCCTGCGGATTGTCCACGGTTTTGAGGCGGAATGTGCCTTCGCCTTCGCGGCCCTTGCCTTTGCAGAGGGACATGAAATAATTGAACACATCGTCCACATCATCCGGGTGGATGGCTTCGAGCAGACCCGGAGTCGTGCGTTCATCATTGAGATTGCCGGACTCCTTGCGGCCGAGGATTTCGTCTTCACTCATCCCCAGCATGTCACAGAAGTATTCGTTGACCGACGTGAACTGCCCGGCCGCGCCGTGGAACTCCCCGACGACCACGCCGGCTGAGAGTGAGTCGATCATCTCGGCCAGACGTCTCGTTTTCTCCTGCTCGCTGGCGATGGCTTCACTGGCCTGTTCGGCGGCGTAGAGCGCTTTTTCGAGTTCCGTGCGGCGTTCTTCTTCCTCGCGCAAGCTTTCCGTGACGTCCGTTGCCAGCAGCATAATCAATTCCTTCTCACTGTCAATCCAGTGATAACGGTACTGTTTGCGCTTTATACTGCCGTCCGGCAGGTTGAAGTCAAAACTCTGGATAAACGTGTCCTGCACCGAGAGGCGGGCAAGCACGTACGGCATGCCGAAACAACGTTCATACTCGGCCTGTTTGCGTTCATCAAGGATAAACGTGTGGCTGGTATATTTGCAGATGGCATCAATATCCATCTCGGCCCCTTCTGCGAAATCCGGATGGGAAAATGCGCCGAAGTACCGGCCGGCCCGAAGGGATATGGTATTCTTGCCGACATTGAGCACGGCCACAAAGTCATTGGCTTCCTGGACGACTTCATGGAAGACATCATTGTCGATTTTCATCTGTTCGTGGAGCTGCGCTTCGATGGCACGCTCTTCCGTGACATCGGTATAGACGCAGTAAATCAGGCGGGACTGATCAAGCTGGAAGCGGATGGTTGCCTGCACACGGGCGATGATGATCCGGCCCGTTTTGCGGGTCACGAGACGGTATTCCGCCTCTTTCGTTGTGTCATCTTCCTCAACAGCGTGCACATAAAAGGCCCGCGCGCTTTCCATGTCATCCGGATGTACCAGACCAATCAGGTCTTTGTCCGTCATTAACATCATGTCGTCTTTACTGACTTCCACCAGATCACACATCCGTGTGTTCGCACTGAACACACTCAAATCTTTGTCATCGGCGTGCAGGACAAGAATGCTGGATGCGATATGATTAAGGATATTTTCCAGGGCGGCCGGGGATGTCTGGCCAAGATTCTGGCGCTTGTCCACGAAAATACTGACCGCACTGGCCGCCATTTCAAGGACCAGGAAATTGTCAACGTTTGCGGTTGGGTCATCAACGCCGATAAAGCCCACCCGTTCACCGTCCCGGGTGATGGAGAGCACCATCAAAGCGCGGATGCCCTGGGCCTGAAGCACCTGGTAATCCTGTTCGTCTTCGTCAAAGTCATCGAGTGACCTGTATATCACGCCCTCTTCCTCCAGAAAGTCCTCAAATGAGGACATGTCCCCGGCGCGGATATGCTGGAGGAAACTGATCTGCGGTTCGATGCCTTCGGCGCACCATTCATATGTATTGTCATAAAACTGCCGGGTTGTGTCGCGTTCGAACACATAGGCCCTTTCGGCCGCATAAAACGCACCAATCAGGCTCATCAGCCGATTGATGGAGCAGTCCGGTTTTCCCGCGTCCCGGATAATGCTCATACACTCCCGGATGGCGTCTTCTGCCCTCAGGGATTTTGTTTCGTTGGTCTTCATGACATCACCTGCTTTATCCTTCAAATTTTGCAATGATATTCCTAATACAATCATAACATAAGCGCTTTCAAGAGCGAAGAAAAAAGGGGTGTGTGATAATTTTCCCCCGCCGCGGCTTTGCCGTAAATTCCCATACTTTATGATTTGCGTTTTTCTCTTTAATTCAGGCAGAATTGTGTGTATAATAATAAAGATTTTGTAAGGAGGAAATTATGAACGCCAAAACACTGACAGCACTGGCGCTTTCCGGCCTTCTGCTGATGTCCGGCTGCTCCGCATCGACGAAAACCGTTGATGGGAAATCGGTGGTTGCTTCCACCTCTCTGGGCAATATCTTCGCAGACTCCGTTTATACGTCATTGCTTGATTCATCCAACGGTGAAAACGCGTTGTTTTCTTACGTACTCGACACGCTGATCGACCAGAAGTACCCGGTCACGAGTGATATGGAAGAAAACGCCGATAATATGATCAGTTCCATCGAAAGTTCCTATCAGTCCCAGTACGGGGATGACGATTACGAGGAGCAGCTCGAAAGCGACCTCGAAAGTGCGGGTTACGATTCCATCGATGACTACCGCGAGAAAGTCGTCTACTCCCTCCAGTACGCGGAAATGATGAAGGACTATGTCAAGGACAACTATGATGAAGTTTTTGACGACTACTACAAGATGGCCACACCGCGCTACATTTCCCTGATTAAGGTGTCTGTCTCCGACACGTCCAACCCAACGGATGACGAGAAAGCCGCCCTCAAGGAAGTCAAAGCCCTGCTCAAGGAAGGCAAGGATTTCGGTGACGTCGCCAAGAATTACTCCGACGACGAAGACACGGCCAGCGCCAAGGGCTCCCTCGGCATCGTTGACACAACATCGTCCCTGTCCGACACGTACGGCAGTGAAGTGCAGTCCGAAGCCCTCTCGCTTAAGTCCGGTGAAACATCCGACACAATCACAGGCACGGACGGCTGGTACATCCTGCACTGCGATTCCACAAAGAAATCCACGATCAAAGAAGAGCTCGAAAACGTTGATATCGAATCCCCGCTCATCACGTATGATGACTACATGGTCTATGTCGCCTTCAACACGTACACAATCAAGTATCACGACAAGACAATCAAGAAGATGATGACGGAATTCCTCGATGAAATGATCGAAGAACGTGAAGAAGAAAGGGAGGATGACTAGCCATGGCTGAGAAACAGTACCGTCAGGCCACCAAGGTCGAAGTCAAGAAACAACCTTTCAAGATTCAGAAACGCACCCTCGCGATGATCATCGTCGCCGCCCTCATTGTGGCCGGCTGTGTCGCAGGCTATATGTATGCCAATGCCAACAGCTCCGGCAACTATAACTCGAAAGTCACTGATGGCTCCACGGAAGTCATCACCGGTGATGTCACGATCACCAAGCAGGGCTTCTATGAATACCTGCTCGAAAACTACGGCGCTGATGAAGTCGTGAACGAAGCGTTCAACGCCATCTGTGATGAACTGATCACGGACGAAGACGACATCGACGACAAGGTCAAGGAAACAGAAGAACTCTACGCCTCATACTACGGCTCCATCAAGGACTACGCCGAAGCCGCCGGCTATGATTCAGTCGACGAACTCGAAGAAGACTCCCTGATTCCAAACGCCAAGCAGGAGCTTTTGCAGGAGAAGTATCTTGAAGACAATTTCAAGTCCGTCTGCAAGAAATACCGTGTCTCCTACATCAAGTATGTCGCTTATGAAAAAGAATCGTCCGCAGTCAAAGCCATCAAGAAGATTGATTCCGAAGATGACTACGACGCCATCGCTGAAAAGAACAGTGATGACGCCACGGATGTCGGCATCCTGATGACGAAGTCCAGTGACTCGTCCGTGGATGAAAACCTCATCTCCATGGCCAAGAAGTTCTATGCGATGGATGAAGACGGTGTGTACGAAGACGCGGTCGAACTCTCCGACGGCACATACGCCATGGTCTATGTGTACAACACGGACCGTTCCAAGGTCAAAGATGATATCGTTGATACGCTCGCATCCAACTCCGACGTGCAGAAAGACATCATCGCCGCCTACTTCAAAGAGTACAGCTTCACCATCGAAGACAAGCGCCTGAAGAAGGAAATCGAAGACATCAACGAAAACTACATCGTTGACGAAAACTAACACAAAAGAGCCGGTTCATCACGAACCGACTCTTTTTGCATACAAATCAATATGTTGGCCTGAAGACAGCCAGATCACCTCACGCCCCTCTTCCTGACAGCGCCTGGTGATCCACCGCCTGGCGCCCTGCCCCATGCCCACAGGCAATAACTTCATCGGCTTGGCATACGGACGGAAGAAATCGTCGTGGTGAATCGGAATCACACGGATGTCCGGCCGGACGAGTGACCCAGTCCACACCTCTTCCTTCCATGCAGCCCTTTGAAGCGCAAAGGGCCCGACGCCAAAAAACAGCGTGTCATAGGGCAATGCACCATACTCTTCCGCCGGCACCGAACAACCTGGCCGCAAAAGCAGCCGCCCTTCGGGATGCATCACATAATAATCAAACGGCCCACCTTCATGAAAGTCCCGGAGCCTTGCGGGCTGACGCAAAGGTTCTGTCATTTCTGTGCCCGTGTCATCGTTGAAACGTGACATCGGGGAATGCTGTGACGAGAGCACATGGATCTCAAATGCCCCCGCGTGGATGACATCACCCGGTGACACGATGTGGATTTTTTCTTCACTCACATCCCCGTCCCTTGCGACCATGGCCGCCGAGGCACTGCCGTACACATCCGCATCGCACAACTGCGCAAAAGCCGGTAAATCCAGCACATGGTCATAGTGACTGTGGGACGCCAGAATCGCCTGTGTGCGCCTCATGTCATGGACCTTGATCAGTCTTTGAATAAGTGAGAAATCACTTTCCACCGCGCCATGAAGATACTTGAACACCGAAGGTCTGGTGACGGAAGGGTCAAACAGAATTTAGGTCTCCCCGTCGTCAAAAAGCAGGCATGTGGTGCCGAAAAACGTTACCCGCACCGCTTCAACGCCTCCTTCACTTCGCCAAGCGTCAGGACGTATTCATGCTTCCAGGACGGCGTGTAGTCTTTCATAAACGCATACGCTTCTTCGATATATGTCCGGGCGTCTTCCTTCCGGTTCATTTTCAAATAAACCTCACCCACATCACAGGCGCAGTAAGCGAGATAATAATCCCGGCCTTCATCATGTTCTTTGCGGGCGAGCCCTTCGCTCCACCTGTAACATTTCTCCAAATCTCTTAACGCCTCATCCAATCTGCCAAGCTCTGTGAGTGCGTAACCCCGGTGCCTGTAGGCCAATGTAAGGGCATAAAGAGTTGTGTCACTTGGTAACTGTTCGCAGTTCGCTTCCCGCCACCGGACGTCTTTGTCAAACCAGTCATAAGCCGCAGAATAATCATGCCGGCGCATCATCGCCCAGCCGGCATTCATATACGCAATCCCCATTTCCCCGCGCATCGCTTTGGAGATGTCTTCGTCTTTCCATTCTTCCAGGAGATTGACAGCTTCCAGAAACGCCGTCTCAGCGTTGGTATCATCTCCTCTCGCAAGGTGTGCCTTCCCGCGCTTTTTCCAGAGTACCGCATGAGAGAGTGTGTCGTCCATAGGCTCACTTGGGTGCGCCTCGAGAAGAGCACTCACGTGATCATAAGCATCCAGAGCGTTTTGGCCTTGTTTTAAAAGCGTATATGCATCCCCGGCATATTCCCATGCGACCGTGAGATCATCCGCCGGCACATCGTCCATGTCTTTCATCATATCAAGAGATTCCTGAAGCGCCTGCCGGGCCTTCGGGAGGTCCTCATCAAACCCGCGGGTGAGATGCGCGAGCCCGAGTTCACGCAGGGCCAAGGCGTGGTTGAAATCCCCGGCTCCAAGTTTTTGACACAGACGGACCTGTTTGTCATGACACCGGATAGCCGCCTCAAACCGGTACAGCTTCTGATTCAGAAGTCCGGCTTTTTCCAGGAGGAAAGCTTGTTCCGGCGTACCTGCGGGGCACTGTTCCAGAAGACCGTTGTATAAAGCGATACCGAGGGTTTCATCCTCCAGCGACACAATCCGGGCCATGTCCTCTCCGGCCATGAGCTGGGAGAGCGGCGCACTGGTGGCGAAGCTCCGGCTTTCCCGGTGATAGGCTTCGAGGGCCTGTTCATTGTGGTGATTGGCTTCATAAATGAGTCCCACGATCCGCCATAAATGACCGGCCGCGTCATCAGACGCAGTGTTCCGGGCTTCCTGCGCTGCGACATGCAGGTAGTCTTCCAGCTCGCTGTCTTTCAGGGTGAAAGACGAAAGAAAAGCATCAAGCAGGTCATCGTTGAGCACGAGGGCACTCATGGACAGAGAGACGTGTGTTTCTTTATGAATCGTGTCATAAAGATGGGTGAGTGAGCGGCTTTGGAGCGGGATGTCTTTGGACGTGTGGTCCCCGACCCCCTGCGCCCCCTGCAAAGCGTAATCCAGACGCAGGGTCCATGTGTCTGTAATCAGGCTGATGGCCGAGAGCACAAGATCACTCTGATCATCACCGTCATAAAGGCCCAGTAAAACTTCCATTGTCCCTCACCTCTCTTTCCTTTCCATTATCGCATATTCTTCTGTCTGTCGACAGGGTTTTGGTGTAAAATAAGGACAAGAACAGGAGGATTTGATATGGACAAGAATTGTCTTTTCTGCAGAATAGCCGCCGGTGAGATCCCCGGCAAAGTCGTTTATGAGGATGAGGTGTGCATGGCGTTTATGGACCTGTCGCAGACCACGGACGGCCATACGCTGGTGGTCCCGAAAAGCCATTACACGAATTTCCTTGACGTGGATCCCGAGGTGCTGAAACATATGAGTGTGGTGGCGCAGAACGTAGCCAACCGGATTTGTGACAAGCTCGGCGCCTCCGGCTGTAACATCCTGTCCAACGCCAACGGGGTGGCCGGGCAGACGGTCATGCATTTCCACATCCACATCATCCCGCGTTATGATGACAAAGACGGGCTGAAGGTGGCTTTCACGGACCGCTCCGAAGTGGTTTCCCTCGACGACATCTACAAAAAAATCATGGCCTGAGCCATGATCCGGGAGGCACACACGTGTCTCTCTTTTTTATGCAAACGAAAGGGACGCCGGAGCGTCCCCTGTCGTGTTGTATAGAATTTGTCTGCTTATTCCGCAGTATAAGCCGCGTTGAGGGCTTCGAGGCGATGACGACGTTTCTTGGCGTCGGATTCGCACTTCTCCATCAGTTCTTCAGCGTGATCAGGGTTAACCTTGAACAGCTGCGAGAATCTGTTTTCAGCCATCAGGAAGTCTCTGAACTTCGTGAAGTCCGGATTCTTGGAATCGATCTGGAGCGGGTTCTTGCCTTCATCAGCGAGACGCGGATCGTATCTGAGCAGGTTGAAGTAGCCGCATGCGACGGCGTTCTTTTCCTGGTCGGACGAGTTCACGAGACCACCCTTGATGTGGTGTTCGTTACATGGTGCGTATGCGATGATGAGGGAAGGTCCGTCATAAGATTCGGCTTCCTTGAACGCTTTGATCGCCTGAGCGGAGTTGGAGCCCAAAGAGATCTGAGCGACATAAACATGACCGTAAGCCATAGCGATCTGCGCGAGGTCTTTCTTGGCAACTTTCTTACCGGATGCCGTGAACTTCGCGATGGACGCTGCCTGGGAAGACTTGGACGACTGACCGCCGGTGTTGGAGTAAACTTCCGTATCCAGAACGAGGATATTGACATTCTGGTCGTTGGCGATAACGTGATCCAGTCCGCCGTAGCCGATGTCGTAAGCCCAGCCGTCGCCGCCGACAATCCACTGAGAGTTCGTCACGAGGGCGCCCTTGTCGTCGAGCAGTTCCTTGATGCCTTCGCAGGAAGAAGCTTCGAGCTTCGCAACCATATCATCGAGGAGAGCCTTTTCTTCGTCACGGTTACCCTTGACAGAAGCGTATTTCTCGAGCACTTCCTTGAGTTCAGGTTCGCATTCATCCTTGTACTTCTCGATTGTTTCAAGGACATGTTTTGCCTTGTAGTTTTCGGCGAGTTTCATACCGAAACCGTATTCTGCGTTGTCCTCGAACAGCGAGTTCGCCCATGCCGGACCCTGACCTTCTTTGTCAGTTGTCATTGGCGTGGATGGCGTGGAGCCCGTGTAGATGGACGAGCAGCCTGTTGCGTTGGCAATGCGCAGGTCCTTGCCGAAGAGCTGGGAGAGCAGACGGTAGTAAGGTGTTTCACCACAACCGGCGCATGCGCCCGATGCTTCGAAGTATGGCTTCATGAAGCCAACACCCTTGGCCGTTGTGAGCGGATAGAAGCCCGTCTTGTATTCTGCTTCCGTGTACATCTTGTACGCGAGGTCACCGTGCTGAACTTCTTCATGCACAGGTACCATTTCGAGGGCTTTCGCACCCTTCTTGCCCGGGCAGACTTTTGCGCAGAGACCGCAGCCGACGCAGTTGTCCGGAGAAACCTGAATTCTGAAGGACAGGCCGTCAACGCCCTTGCCCATTGGTTTCAGGACATCATTGGAAATATCTTCCGGCATAGCGGCGATTTCTTCGTCCGTTAACAGGAAGGCACGGATCGTGGCATGCGGACATACCATGACGCAGTTGTTACACTGGATACAGTTGTCCTTGTTCCAGCGCGGCACATTGATGGCGATAGCGCGGCGTTCTTTGAGGGCCACACCGTTCTTCATCGAACCGTCGAGCTTGTCGAGGAAGGCGCTTGTCGGCAGGTCATTACCTTCGAGGGCATTGATGACGGAAACGTAGTTATCGAAGTAATCGTCGCCCGTAGTCTTCTTCGTTTCAACAACCGTCAGGTCGGACCATTCAGGCTTGACAGGCACTTCTACAAAGTTGTCCTTGCCGGCATCGATGGCTTTGTAGTTGGCTTCGACAATCTTGTCACCCTTGGAGGCGTAAGACTTCTTGGCCGCTGCTTTCATCAGTTCAACGGACTTTTCAATTGGCAGAATCTGCGTGTTGAGGGCGAAGAATGCGGACTGGAGAATCGTGTTCGTCCGGCGGCCCATGCCGATTTCTGCGGCGATCTTATTGGCGTTGATGATGTAGAACTTCGCGTGCTTGTCAGCGAGCTGTTTCTTCACGCGGTTCGGCAGATAGTTTTCGATTTCCTCTGCAGAGAATTCTGTGTTCAGGAGGAAGCGTCCGCCATCCTTCAGGTTTCTCAGCATGTCATATTTGATTGTGTAGTTGTCAAGCGAGCAGGAAATGAAGTCAGCGTTGTTGACATAGTAAGTCGAGCGGATCGGCTGATTACCGAAGCGCAGGTTGGAGCGTGTTGCCCCGCCGGCCTTCTTGGAGTCATAAGCGAAGTACGCCTGGCAGTACAGGTCGGTATTGTCGCCGATGATCTTGATGGAAGACTTGTTCGCGGACACCGTACCGTCAGAGCCGAGACCGTAGAACAGGCATTCCGTGGCCGTGGATTCGATGTTGAACGTTTCATCTTCTTCGAGGGAGAGATGAGTGACGTCATCCACGATTCCGATCGTGAACGGATGCTGCGGTTCGTCCTTGGCGAGGTTGTCGAAGACAGCCTTGCAGGCACGTGCCGTCGTATCCTTGGAACCGAGACCATAACGGCCGCCGATGATTTCGATGTCTTTGTCCTTGAGGGCTTCGACAACGTCCAGATAGAGTGGTTCGCCGTTGGCGCCCATTTCCTTCGTACGGTCGAGCACGGCAATCTTCTTGACGGATGCCGGCAGAACCTTTGTCAGCCATTCAACGCTGAACGGACGATAGAGGTGAACCTTCACGAGGCCGACCTTTTCACCCTTGGCGTTAAGCGCGTCACAAACTTCTTCGATGGCCTGTGTGACAGAACCCATCGCAACGATGACACGTTCTGCTTCAGGATCACCATAGTAAGTGAAAGGCGCGTAGTTACGGCCGGTGATTTCGGAAATCTTCGCCATGTAGTCAGCGACGATGTCCACAACTTCTTCATAATGTTTGTTCTGCGCTTCACGACCCTGGAAATAGATGTCGTCGTTTTCAGCGCCACCGCGTTCTACCGGATTGGTATGCGGGTTGAGATAGTTGTTCTTGAAACGCTTCAGCGCTTCCTGATCAACGAGAGAGCCCAGTGTCTCGTAATCCATGACTTCAACTTTCTGGATTTCGTGAGACGTTCTGAACCCGTCAAAGAAATGCATGACCGGAGCCGATGCCTTGATGGCTGTCAGATGAGCGACACCACCGAGGTCCATGACTTCCTGCACGCTGTGCGAGCACAGCATAATCATGCCCGTCTGACGGCAGGCATAAATATCCTGATGGTCACCGAAGATGTTCAGCGAACGGGTCGCCAGTGCACGGGCTGCCACATGGAACACGCCTGGCAGTAATTCACCCTGAATCTTATACAGGTTCGGGATCATGAGCAGTAAGCCCTGGGATGCCGTGAACGTCGTTGCGAGAGCGCCGCCCTGCAGAGCACCGTGTACAGCCCCTGCTGCGCCGGCCTCCGACTGCATCTCAATGATGTTGACTGAAGAACCAAAAATGTTCTTACGACCCTGGGACGCCCATTCTTCCGCATGTTCCGCCATTGGCGAAGACGGTGTGATTGGATAAATCGCTGCAACTTCACTGAACGCGTACGCCACGTGAGCGGCAGCGGTATTGCCGTCCATAGACAAATATTGTTTAGACATATTCTATACTAACCTCCTGTTCACAGTATACTACGCAAGCGCATCCATTTCCATGAAATTTTCTCTTCAAATAAGCAATAATTCTCTTAAAAAATGTTGCCTCTGTAAATTCTCTTTTTTGGGTGAACGGATGTTGAAAAAAGGCTGTCTCTTCTTTTATAATGGGAGGCGAAAGGGTGAGTATTATATTATGAAAAACTGTATCATCGGACAGTCCGGCGGCCCTACGGCCGCGATCAACGCCTCCCTCGCCGGCGTCATCAGCGCCGCCCAGGATCAGGGCTATGACCATATTTACGGCATGATCAACGGCATCAAAGGGTTCCTTGAAGACACGATTATCGATTTGGGGGACATGTTTTCACACCCGGAGGACCTCGAAGAACTCAAAGTGTCCCCGGCGATGTACCTTGGCTCCTGCCGTTTCAAACTGCCAACGCTTGAGCTCGGTCAGGGCATGTATGAGCGCGTGTTTGACAAGCTCAATGCCATGAGCATCACGGACTTCTTCTATATCGGCGGCAATGACTCAATGGACACCGTTGCCAAACTCTCCGCTTATGCGGAAACACTTGAATCCGACATTCACTTTGTCGGGGTGCCAAAAACCATCGACAATGACCTGATGGGCACGGACCATACGCCGGGCTTCGGATCGGCCGCGAAATATGTCGCGACGTCGATGCTCGAAATCGCCTATGACTCCTCCATCTACAAACTCAATTCCATCACCATCGTGGAAATCATGGGCCGCAACGCCGGCTGGCTGACAGCCGCCAGCGCTTTGGCGCGGACAGAATTCTCGGAGGCTCCGGACCTGATTTACCTGCCGGAAGTGCCGTTTGACCCGAACCGTTTCCTGTGGGACATCGCTGAGGTGTTCACCCGCAAGCGTTCCGTCATCATCGCGGTCAGTGAAGGCATCCGCACGAAAGACGGGAAGTATCTCGACCAGGATTCCCGCTACGTCAAGAAAGACGCCTTCGGCCATATCCTCCACTCCGGCACGGGCAAGGTGCTTGAAACCATGGCCTTCAAGGAGTTCCAGTGCAAAGTGCGCTCCATCGAGCTCAACGTGCTCCAGCGTTGCGCCGGGCATATCGCCTCGCTGACAGATATCGAAGAGTCGTACATGATTGGCCGGGAAGCCATCAATGCGGCCAACTTCGGTCAGACCGGGGTCATGATGACCTTCCAGCGTGTGTCCAATGCGCCGTACAATGTCATCTGTGAAGCCAAGGACGTCGAGTCCATCGCCAACCAGGAATACAAAATTCCTTTGAACTGGATCAGTGACTCGCACAACGATGTGACACCGGAGCTGATGGCCTACCTCACCCCGCTCATTCAGGGGGAAGTTAACGTCCGCTACAAGAACGGCATTCCGGAATACATGGACATCCGTCATCTGTCCTCCCCGTACGTGGAAGACTAAAAACACAAAACGCCACGGCCTAGACGGTCATGGCGTTTTTCAGTGCGTCCAGAAAGACAGCGCTTTGCCTGGTCAGGTCGCGATTCTTTTTCCACAGGAGCACGGATTCTCTTTCGATCACCGGTGTGAATGCCCGGAACACAAGATCACTCTCCGCCTGAAGACGCTCACTGCGGTCAAACGTGATGGCCACCCCGAGCCCGGCCGCCACCATCGCATGCACGTTGTCAAACAGGTTGAACGTGGCCGCAATATCCAGCTCACTTTCATCACATTCCAGAAGCCGTCCCAAAAAACCGGTCTGCACCTGCTGGCGGGGAACGAGCAGAGATTGATCTTTGGCATCCTGCGGACGCAGCGTTTTCTTATGAGCCAGCGGATCATCCTTTGTCATCAATAAGCCAAACACATCCGGCGGTTTCAAAGACATGGTGCGCACCTCCGGACTTTCCGGCGTACCCATCACCAGAGCGAAATCCATCACCCCGCCAAGCACCTTGTCTTCCAGGTCATCCTTGTCCCCGCTGACGATATGAAAGCGGACATGGGGATGATCCTGGCGAAAGGCGGTCATGACACCGGCCAGGGTGGAAAACGCAGCCGCATCAGCCGTGCCGATGGTTATATCGCCGACGAGCTCCCCCGCCCCGTGCCGGAGGTCTGCCTCCGCATGAGAGACAAGATGGAGGATGTCTTCACTGTAATGCATCAGACGCACGCCTTCCGGGGTGAGTGAGAGGCCGCGGCCATGGCGCTCAAACAGACTCACACCGAGATGGTCTTCAAGCAGTTTCATTTGTTTGGATAACGCCGGCTGGCTGATGTACAGGGCTTTGGCGGCTTTGACCATTGAGCCTTCGCGGGCGATGGTCAGAAAGTATGTCAGTGTTTTGATGTCCATGAGGTGTCCTCCTCACAGACATTATATCACACATATAACTTATAGTTATAGAACGATATAAAATATGAATCATTTTATTTATTGGAATCCTGTACTAAAATGTAAGTGTCAAAGGAGGACAGAGCGTATGACGACAGTAATGATGATGGCAGTGGCAGCACTTCTCGGTGGTTTGGTGCAGGGTGTGACAGGCTTTGGAGCCGGCATCGTGATCATGACGCTGATCCCTTACATCTTCCCGCTCACATCTGCGGCGGCGATGACAGGGATGATTTCCATCGTTCTGACCGGGTCGATGGCATGGAAATACCGGGAGCACATGCGTCCGCAGCTCATCATTCTGCCAACGGTGTTCTACCTGATCACGAGCACACTGGCGGTCAATCTCGCAACGGTGATGGATATGACAGTCCTGAAAATCATCTATGCACTGTTTCTCATCGCGCTCTCCCTGTACTTCCTGTTTGTGAAAGGCGCAAGCGTGCCGGACAACACCCTCTCCATCATCCTGTGTGGGGCACTCTCAGGGCTGTGTGACGGGTTCTTCAGTGCCGGCGGGCCGTTCATGGTGCTCCTGTTTATGGCTGCGACGTCATCCGAGGATGAATACATGGCCAACCTGCAGACGGTATTCTTCATCGTCGCCCTGTACAACACGGCTTTGCGTATCTTCAAAGGCATTATCACCCCGGCGCTTGTGGCCCCGACCCTGATTGGTGTGGCGGTGATGCTGGTGGGGCTGGGATTGGCCGGCAAAGTGCGGACGAAGGTCAGTGCGGACACGGTCCGTCTGATCACTTACATCGTCATCGGCGTCTCCGGTGTGATCACCTTGGTCACAACTGTTTTCTAGGCAAACGAAAGGCACGGCTTATAGCCGTGCCTATGACGTTCAGAGGGGTTCATCTTTCATTTCCCGGTACTCCACCATCTTGTCGTATTCTTCCAGGGCTTCCTGAATATCATTGTAGATGGTCGGGTCGATGATGTCTTTCAGCTCGTCTTTGTCCACGAACTTGTAGTCGGTGTGCTCCTCGGAAAGGACGACGTGATCATTGGCCGGAATCGACAAAAAGCCGATGCCGACAGTCTGGTAGTGCGGACGGATGGCCGTGAAGGTGTAAATCGGTTTAATGATGCGGATATCGAGTCCGGTTTCTTCCTTCAGTTCACGCTTGAGCGCTTCGTGCGGTGTTTCCCCGTACTCAAGTCCCCCGCCCGGCATTTCCCACCAGCCGAGGCCGTCGGTGGACGGGCGCACCCGTTTCATGACCAGCGTCTTGCCATTGTAGACGACGATGCCCTTGACCGTGATGTGAAAGCGAATGTTCTGATTGTCTTTGTCCATACTGCAACGCTCCTGTTTTTCTTATTCTAACACTTTCTTAATCATTCTTGTCAAAAATCGGAGGGTAAAATGCTATAATGTGGCCTGAGGTGAAACAAATGGATTTTAAGAAAGAAATGTACGCATACAAAGACGCGATGCTCAGCGATTTGAAAACGCTGTGTCAGATTCCATCGACGATGGACACAGAACACGCAAGTGAAGGGGCTCCGTTCGGCCCGGCCTGCCGCGAGGCGCTCGACGCGATGCTGGCGATCGGGACACGTGACGGTTTTGAAACCGATGACTGCGACGGTTATGCCGGTGCCATCTTCATCGGTGAAGGCGACGAGGATTTCGGCATCCTCGGCCATCTCGATGTCGTGCCGGCCAACATGACCGGCTGGGACTACCCGCAGTATGACTGCACGCTCGACGGGGATATGCTGTACGGGCGCGGGGTGGCCGACGACAAAGGCCCTCTTCTCGCAGCGTATTACGCAGCCAAATTCGTCAACACCCTGGACATCGACACCCGTTACCGGGTGCGCGTGATCTTCGGCTGTAACGAAGAAAACGGCAGCAAGTGTGTGGAGCACTACTTCAAACACCGCCCTTACCCGGCGATGGGCTTTACCCCGGACGCCGAGTTCCCGGTGGCTTACGGGGAAAAAGGCATTTCCCAGTACGTGCTCACAGGTTCCGGACTGACAGGCGATATCCTCGCGATTGACGCCGGCACGCAGGTCAACGTCGTTCCGGAGACGGCAGTAGCCAAGGTGACACTGGCCAAAGATACATTGGAAGAGAGCTTCAACGCCTTCCTGAATGAGAATCCTGTGGCGGGCACACTCTCGGCTGAGGGTAACACTACAGTGATCACGGTCGTTGGGAAAAGTGCCCACGGCTCGATGCCGGAAGACGGCATCAATGCCCTCGTGTATTTATGCCACTATTTGAACAGCGTGACTGACAACGCCATTGTCAAAGCGATGGATGAGAACTTCTTTGAAGACGTCAACGGCGAAAAGTTCGGCGTGGGTTATACGGGCGTCATGGGCGCCACGTCGCTCAACGCCGGCGTGGTGCATGCAGACACGAACAGCATCTTTCTCGAACTGGATATCCGTTATTCGAGTGAGCTGACGGAAGATGCGGTCGAAGAAAAAGCACAGGCATTTGCGAAGCCGCTCGGCCTCACGTGCGACCACACGTTTGCACACCCGCTTTACATCGATCCGGAAAGTGAACTGATCACGAAACTCCAGGGCGCCTATGTGGCAATCAGCGGTGATACGGAGAATGGGCCGATGTACATGGGCGGCGGCACATACGCCAAGGAAATGCCGAACTGTGTGGCCTTCGGGGCGGAATTCCCGGGCCGTGACAACGCCTTCCACCAGAATAACGAACATATTTTACTTGAAGATTTGTTGGATGCATCGGCTATTTATGCGAAGGCCATCTACGACATGATAAAAAGTTAAAATTCTTTGTTGCAAATGAAACCGGATATGCTATAATAAGGGAGCGCTTGAAAGAGTGCTCACTGCGGCGGTGGTGGAACGGTAGACACGCAAGTTTGAGGGACTTGTGGGCATTAGCCTGTGTGGGTTCAAATCCCATCCGCCGCACCATCCGAAATCACATCCGGCTCCGGCCGGATTTTTTCGTGCCCAATAAAAAACGAAAACGCCTTCCCTCAGGAAAGCGTTGGATCAAAGCGCTGGAGCCAGGTCAGAATCCGGGCGTCCACATCTTCTTTATCGGTTTCATTCAGAATCTCATGCCGGTCATTCGGGAACAGGGTCATTTCGACATCTTTGATGCCGGCGGCCTTGTACGATTCGTACACGGCCTTCACCCCCTCGCCGTAGTTGCCGACCGGGTCGGCTTCCCCGGCCACCAGTAAGATTGGCAGGTCTTTCGGGATGGAGGCGACATGGGCGTCTTCCTGAATGTAGGCAATCGTGCTGAACAGGCCGTCATAACCATTCATCGTGAACAGGAAGGTGTTGAGTGGGTTGGCGTTGTACGCATCCACAATCGCTTCATCCTTCGTCAGCCAGTCATTCGGTGTGCGCACCGGATCAATTTGTTTGTTGTAGGAGCCGAAGGCCGTCTTCGCCATCAGTTTGGAGCGGTGCCGCGCTCCTTTTGTTTTGGTCAGAAGTTTCGTCATGGTCCTGGCAGCTTTGAGCACTGCGTCCGGGGTTGTCCCCGTGCCCATCACAATCGCTCCATCGAGTTCATGACCGTGCAGCGAGATGTACCGGCGGGTCATAAATGAACCCATCGAGTGGCCCATCAGCACGTAAGGCACATCCGGATACTGGGCTTTCGTGCTGGTGAAGAGCGTATGCATATCGTCGATGACACACGCCGCGCCGTCGGGCTCCGCAAAATAGCCGAGGTCGTCTTCACTCACCACCGATTGCCCGTGGCCGAGGTGGTCGTTGCCCGTAACAAGCCAGCCGTGGTCGCACAAAACTCTGGCAAACCGGTCATACCGGTCGATAAATTCAATCATCCCGTGGGCAATCTGAAGCACGCCTTTCGGAGCTTCATCCGGGGTCCATGTGATGACATGGATGTTGGTTTTGCGGTCTGATGATAAAAATGCACTTTCTGTTTTGATCATGTTGTTTCCTTTCCGGTGGTCTCTGCCTGAGTGATCAGTTCTTCCCCGTCAACCTCGTCCCATGAGAGTGTCCAGGTGACCGTTTCTTCGGAGAGCTTATCGAGGTATTCGTTTTGGAGCAGGCCGGCATACTGCGGGGCCAGGGCGTCAAAGATGTCAACCGCCACCGCGTCCTGCCCGTCTTTGTCTTTCACAGCCTGAAGTTCAGCCTTGTGCGCTTCGGCATATGCGTTCCAAAGCGCGTCGTAATCCGCCGTGAGCGACGAAAGGGCCACGGAGTACGGGTCGTGATACACCACGTCCACAGTGAGTGTGCCATCGTCATAATCGTTGTTCACGTTGTATCCGGTCACCACAGCGTCATTGAAATCACTCTGGAATTTCTTCAGCAGCGCCATCGTCGATGCGTCCATTTTCTTCAGCATCGCATACGTCCCGCCGGTGAGTTTCAGCACTTCTTTGCCGATCTCTTCGCTCTCATCCACAACGAGAACGTCAAGCACACCGGTGTCGCAGTACGTTGCGGCTTTGGTGAAATCCCCGTCCGCACAGGCACTCATAAATTCCGAGGTCCTTTTGGTGATGAGTGACTCTTCGTCTTTCGTACAGGCACAAAGGCCCAGACACAGCGCCACACACAAGAGTAAATATCTCCCCATACGCGCCTCTCCCCCTTTCATCCTTATTTTACGCCTTTGACAAACAGGCGTACATGAAAAAGTGACCCGGAAGAAATTCCGGGCCCTTTTTACAGTTGGTTCAGCGCATCACGCAATATGTCCATGTGGTCAAAAGCGAGATTGTCAAAGGTCAATGAGATGTCACCGGAGACCAGCGTTTCCCTGTCTTTGTCCAGCAGGAACCAGCGGGCATCGGCCGCATCGTCGGCCGCTTTGGGATGCACATCCTCTTTTCTGACCTTGGCCAGATACGCTGCGGACATCGTCCAGCCGCGGGGATCACGCCCCGGTTTGGAGTAAATGCCGATGAGGGATAAGTCCACCCCGGTGATGCCGGTTTCTTCTTCAAGTTCACGGGCCGCCACATGTTCAATGCGCTCATTCGGGTTGGAAAAGCCGCCCGGGAACGCATAGCGTCCCAAATACGGATGACCGCCTCTCTGGATGAGCAGGACTTCATTGTGATCATTGATCATCACGACATCGGCCGTGACGGATGGCTTCGGGTAACGGGAGCCGTCATACTGCGCGAGGAATTCTTCCTCCGTGAGCCCCTTTGCGTCGCGGATCATTGTTTGTCCTCCTGCCGGGCCTTGAGGTCGTTGAGGTCATACGGCGTTTCCTGGTAAACGTAGTAGTTGAGCCAGTTCGCAAACAAGAGATACGCATGCGAGCGCCACTTGACCTGGATTTCCTGGGTCGGGTCGTCGTCAAGATAATAGTTGATCGGCATGTCGGCATCGAGGTCCGGGTCGGCCAGATCGCGCCGGTATTCCCGGTCGAGCGTGTCCGGGTCATACTCCGGATGGCCCGTGACAAAGAAGCGTGAGCCGTCTTTCTCGGCCACGAGGTACACCCCGGCCTGCGGGCTTTCCGCAAGGATGTCGAGACTCGGGACGGAGGCGATGTCTTCTTTCATCATCGTCGTATAGCGCGAATGCGGGGCATAGAACTGGTAGTCGAACCCGCGTAAAATCTTGCGTTTCATCCGGTCGACGTTGATGCGGTGACGGTACACTCCGGTGAGCTTGCGCCTCAGCAAATACTTGTCAATGCCGTAGTAATAGTGCAGTGCTGCCTGCGCTCCCCAGCAAATAAAGAACGAGGAGAACACGTGCTGGTTGGCCCACTCCATGACTTCGGTGAGTTCGTTCCAGTAATCCACGTCTTCAAACGCCATCTTTTCCACCGGCGCACCGGTGATGATCATCCCGTCGTAGTAGCGGTCACTGATTTCGTCAAAAGTGTTGTAGAACGCCAGCAGGTGCTCCTTGGAGACGTTTTTGGAGTCATGCGTGGCCGTATGCAAAAGGTCGATTTCCAGCTGCAACGGGGTGTTGGACAAAAGCCTTAAGAGCTGGGTTTCGGTGACGACCTTCGTCGGCATCAGATTCATAATCAAAAGCTTCAGCGGACGGATTTCCTGCGTACTCGCCCGGGTGTGGTTCATGACGAACACATTTTCATCTTTCAGCACGGCGCTGGCCGGCAAATCATCAGGAATATTAATTGGCATAAAGGCACCTTCTTTCTCAGAATGTCATAAGCTCATTGAACACATCCATCAAAAACGTGTCGGTCATCCCGGCGATGTAGTCGATGACAGAGCGCTCAAGGGCTTTGGGATCGTTGATAAAATCATACACCACGACGTTCTCACAGCGCACGTCCCGCTCCTGATTCGGAAACAGGGCGAGCTTACGCAAATGGGTGCGGTAGTGGCTCATCAGTTTCGGATACGCCTTTTCCATCCCGGCGAGGATGGCGTCGAACGAGCGGTAGTTGTCACTTTGGGCTTCCTGTCCGCATTCCTGCAGCACTTTGAAGAGTTGGTGGATGACAAGTTCCACAAATTGGGCATGGAGTTGGGCGCGGTGGATAAGATAAATGTTCTGGTAGTTGAATTTCATAATCGCGCGCATACGCTTGTATGCCGTTTCGGAGAGCGCAATGCCCTTGTCCGGCGTGGAATTTTCCACAACGTCATGGATGAAGTAGTTCACCACCGAGCCGTTGTTCAGCTGCGCAAGCGGGATGTCCCCGTCTTTGTTTAAGTCTTTCAGGAAACACTCCACCAGATCGTGGTTGATAATGCCAAGGGCCAAAGCGTCTTCGACATCGCGCGCGAGGTAGGCGATTTTGTCGGACATCTTCACCACGCAGCCTTCATACGTGTAAGGCGCGTACTGCCCGGAGCGGACAAAGTCTTTGGCGAGGTCGATGACCTCATCCCGGGGATGAATGGCGATCAGATTTTCCTCCCCGCAGTGACTGATGATCCCGTCACGCACGGCGTAGGTAAGGTTAAGGTTGTGGCAGTGGCCCTGATCATCTTCAAGCAGTTCGATTTTGTCGATGAGGTAGAGGCTGTTGCGCTCATGCCAGAACTTGCCGAGGCCTTGGGCTTCGGACAGGTCCGATAAAATCTTCTCTCCCCCGTGACCGAAAGGCGCATGACCGAGGTCATGGCCGACGGACATCGCCCGTGTGAGTTCGGTGTTCAGGCCGAGTTCATGGGCAATGGTGTAGGACACGGATTCGACGAGATTGACATGTTCGGCGCGGGTGCACACATGATCGTTGTCGGTGTTGAAAAATACCTGCGTCTTGTGGCGGAGGCGGCGGTACCCCTGGGAAAAGATGATTCGGGTGTAGTCACGGGAAAACGGCGAGCGCAGTTCATTATCGCGCGTGTAAAGATCGTTGACCCGCCTGATGCCGGTCTCATATTTGGCTTGTCCCGGTGCACACCGGACATCTTCAAAAGTCTTCATCGTTTCCACCTCTTTCCATTTATGATAAACTAAACCCGAGGTGAAACACAATGAATAATTTGGAAATCGCATCACTGGCCGCCCTGCTGGAGGGCATTGACAATCCCGTGTCCGCATTGGCCAATGCGTCCGCATATCTCAATGATTTGCTTGAGGATGTAAACTGGGTCGGGTTTTATACGTATGACGGCGAGAAGCTTGTTTTAGGGCCGTTTCAGGGTCACCCCGCCTGCACACCCCTGACGATGGACAAGGGCGTGTGTGCCAGGGCCGCCCGGGAAGAACAAAATGTGCGTGTGGATAATGTCCATGCCTTTCCCGGCCATATCGCCTGCGACAGCGCCTCGCAAAGTGAAATCGTGCTCCCGCTCTTCAAAGACGGCGTCCTTTACGGCGTGCTCGATATCGACGCCCCTGTCCCATCCCGTTTCAGCGCAGATGACGAAGCGTTTCTCGATGCGGCCTGCCGGGTGATTGAACAAGCCTTATAAACGCAAAAAGCTGACCGCACGGGTCAGCTCTTTGTTTGGCTAAAAATGTTTGATCCGCCCCCGGAACTTGTCCCAAATGGCGTCGTTGTCATAGCCATCCACGTTCTGGGACTGGAACACCATCGGCGCAAAGCCCCTGTCTTTCATGATCCGGATGGCTTCACTCATGACCGTGTTGATCAAATACAGACCGACGATATTCGATACCGGACCGGTGATGATTCCGTCGATATCGAGGCACCCGTCCCCTTTTGGAGCGCAGTTGTCGAGCACGGCGTCCGCAAGTTCAAACAGGCGTTTCCCGCTCTCATGCCGGGAGGTCATGGCATGTGACTGCGTCACCGAGGTCATCGCCGCCACATACACGCCTTCGTTCTGACAGCGCATGGCCATTTCCACCGGGAGTGCATTGCGGCCGCTGTTGGAGATGATGAAAATCATATCCCCTTGTTCAACGTGATACGTATCATAAATAATATCGGCCAGACCATGCAGCCGTTCCACCGCACTGCCGCGCATGGCGCCGGTGCTTTCCAAAACATCCGGGTCCATCATACAGTTGACATTGGCCAGACCGCCGGCCCGCCCGAACACTTCGAGCGCCGGGACATAAGAATGCCCGCTGCCGATGGTATGAATAAGCTTGTCGGCCATCACCGTGTCCGCAACTTTTCCCGCAATCACCGGGATGATGTCTTTGTTTGTCTCATACGCGCTTTCCAACAATTCATTGATGGCGTTCATGTAGGCGAATTGTGTTGTCATGATTCACTCCTGAAGTCTGAAGAAACCGCGGGACAACCGCGGCTTTGGCATGGGATGTTTATTTGGAGAGCTTGGCAGCCGCTGCTTTGTCAACGATGACAATCGCATTGTCATGCATCTGCAGGATCGAGGCCGGAAGGTCTTCCGTAATCGGGCCTTCGACGAGGCCTTTGACCGCATCCTGTTTTCTTTCGCCCGTGGCGATCAGGAGGATCATTTTGGCATCCATGATATTCTTGATGCCCATGCTCATGGCGCTTTTCGGGACGGCGTCAATATCACCGTCGAAGAACAGTTTGGCATTGTCCTGGATCGTGCTCTCCTTCAGTTTGACATAGTGCGTGACACTGTCAAATGACGTGCCCGGTTCGTTGAAACCGATATGGCCGTTGGAGCCGATGCCGAGCAGCTGGATGTCTCTCGGGTTTTCGTCGAGCAGCGCATTGTATTCATCGCAAATCTTTTCAATCTCGCCCTGCCCGCTCGGGACGTGGCAGTTTTCTGGCTTGATGTCGATGCCCTTAAACAAATGTTCATTCATGAAATAGTAATAGCTCTGCGGGTGGGTTGGTTCGAGCCCGTAATATTCGTCGAGGTTGAACGTGCTGACGTCTTTATACGACGTACCGCCGTTTTGACAGTCCTCGCACATCAGTTCATACAGACGCACCGGGGACGAGCCTGTGGCCAGACCGAGCCGGGCTTTCGGGTTGTCCTTCACCACACTCTTCATCACTTCAAACGCCTTCTGCGACGCACTTTCATAATCTTCGGTAATATATAATTTCATACTTGTGTCCTCCTTGCACTTTCAGTATAGCGCAGTTCATGGCGAAATCAAGCCTATATTTTCATATTTTGAAAATTGGGTACGCTTACACCTCACTTATAGAGTTTTAAATTGTGTAAAACAAACAGAATTTGCTTGTTTTTGCATGATGTTCCGGAAATAAATCAGAAAATGCCCTTCCGGCGGATGTTTTTGCGTGCGCAAGAAATTGGAAACGTAATGAAATTCGCTTTATTTTGCGAGGGGTTTCATGTAAAATATCTGGTATGGAGGTAAGTCAAAAATGACAAATATTAAAGGTATTGGGGCATCCAGCGGTATCGCTCTCGCAAAGGCATACAAACTGGAAATGCCGGATTTGACAGTCAGCAGAGACACCATCACGGATCCTGCGGCTGAAATCGCTCGCTTCAACGACAACGTGGCTGAGGTCAAAGTTGAACTCGCAGCCATCAAAGAAGCAGCAGCACGCAATATGTCCGAAGAAGAAGCAGCTATCTTCGACGCACACGCACAGATTTTGGAAGACCCGGAAATCGCATCCCAGGTGTCCGATAAAATCAATAACGACAAACTGAACGCCGCAGCAGCTCTGGAAGATGTTGCGAACCAGTTCATCGCCATCTTCAGCATGATGGAAGATGAATATTTCAAGGAAAGAGCAGCCGACGTCCGCGACGTCTCCACACGTCTGAAGGCGCACCTGTTAGGCAAGAAACTGCCGAACCCTGCTCTGATTGATGAAGAAGTTGTCATCTGCGCCAACGACCTGACACCGTCTGACACGGCTCAGCTCAACAGCTTTGTCAAAGGCTTCATCACAAACATCGGCGGCCGTACATCTCACTCCGCCATCATGGCCCGCTCGAGAGAAATCCCGGCCGTTGTCGCAACGAACGTCATCATGGACTCCGTCAATGACGGTGACTTCGTCATCATGGACGGTACGACCGGTGAAGTCATCCTCAACCCGGATGATGCCACAATCGCTGAATACCAGAAAAAGAAGGAAGAATTCGATGCCTACAAAGCAGAACTCAAGACCCTCGTTGACGCTGAATCTGTGTCCACAGACGGCCACAAGGTGCTCCTGGTTGCCAACATCGGTTCCCCTAACGATATTGAACCTCTGAATGAAAACGGCGCAGAAGGTGTCGGTCTGTACAGAACAGAATTCCTTTACATGGAATCCGATACACTGCCAACGGAAGACGAACAGTTCAACGCTTATAAGACAGTGCTTGAAAACGTCAACGGTCCGGTTGTCGTCCGTACGCTCGACATCGGTGGTGACAAGCAGATCAAAGCAATGGAACTGCCTAAGGATGAAATGAACCCGTTCCTCGGTGTCCGTGCCATCCGTCTGTGCTTCCAGCATGAAGACATCTTCAGAACGCAGCTCCGTGCGCTCCTGAGAGCATCTGTATACGGTGACCTGCATATCATGTTCCCGATGATTGCAACGCTCGACGAATTCCGCAAAGCCAAGGGCATTCTCATGGAAGAAAAAGAGAAGCTCGTCGCTGACGGCGTGAAAGTCGCAGACAAGATCGAAGTCGGTATCATGATCGAAATCCCGGCCGCTGCCGTCCTCGCAGACCAGTTTGCCAAGGAAGTGGACTTCTTCTCCATCGGTACGAACGACCTCATTCAGTACACGTTCGCAGCCGACAGAATGTCCTCCACGATCAACTATCTGTATCAGCCGTTCAACCCATCCATCATCCGTCTGGTTGCCAATGTCATCAAGGCATCCCACGACGAAGGCAAATGGACCGGTATGTGCGGTGAAATGGCCGGCGAAGCACTCGCAGCCCCAATCCTTCTCGGTGCAGGCCTCGACGAATTCTCGATGTCCGCAACATCCGTTCTCGCACAGAGAAAACGCATCCGCGCCCTCTCCTATGCAGAATGCCAGGACCTGGTTGCTGATATCATCGCCAACAAGAAAACGATGCCGGAAGTTACGGAAGCCATCACGGCCGCAACGGGTATCGAAGGTTAATCTTCCACAAATAAAAATTCTCCCTCCGGGGAGAATTTTTTTTGCCTCAATCATGCATTGCCCTGAGCAGAAGGCCGAGATCGTCATGTTTCTGATCTGCCTCTGCCCGTGCGCTCAGACATACTGCGAGAAGAGCAATACCGCCCAATATCATAATCATCATTACTATGACCAATGTCTTTAATAACATATCTCAGGACCTCCTTTAAATTGATTAAGGATATCATACCTGGGAACTGCGTGGGAAATACGGTGTTTGTTTGGAAAAATAAGGTAAGAAAAAAGCCTCCCAAGTGGGAGGCGAAGAACCTGGCAACGCGCTATTTTCGCCGATGAGGACTATCGTCGCCGCGGTGATGCTTAACTTC
>Ga0065709_1029240_pt1 | contig 52510 bp, 43 predicted proteins | sample Hoacrofraction14_2_FD_59096 | JGI IMG/M metagenome (GOLD analysis project Ga0065709, IMG submission 59096) | Hoatzin crop microbial communities from Cojedes, Venezuela, sample from fiber fraction 14 v1 | ecosystem: Host-associated > Birds > Digestive system > Esophagus > Crop | place: Venezuela...
GATCTTCGATAAAAGAACCCCGGCGGCTTTGGTTGACACCAGTATAATCCGTCAGGGTTCTGATGACCAGTCAACGTGTGAACAGTAACGTCTCATTTATGAGAGTGTTTATATTTTTCCATAGCTTTACTTTCTGAAGCTTTGCGATTCCATCGAGCCTAACTTTTTTTTTCAAGATTTTTTTGAGATTCCCAGCAGGCCGCCAATATTCCTACCGATCCAGTCCGGATTTGTTCTGTCTGTATTGTCCTCTACAAGTATTAACATTAACTCGATTAATTCCCATACCCCGCTTATAATCAGCATTCTCAGAATCAAGCATATTAACATTTCTTGAAGTCCTCGCAGCCCTCCGGTGCGACAACCCCCTATTTTCCGACCTTCTCCGTTGGTGATTTCACCGTTGGTGCTCAATTTTATTAACACCGTTCACCGATGCTGTATGAATACCGATAGAACTCAGCAGCGCGGGTGCAACCTTTTGGAACGACCAAACCCCGCACCACCAAAAGGAGGACCCCGCCATGCAGATCCAGATCCAGCTCTCGGACGACACCCTGACCGCCATCGCTACCGAGTTCATCCTCGCCAAATCCTTCGGCGCAACTACCGCCGACAACCTTGAAGACTACATCTCTGAATGCGTAAATGCCTTCTTCAACCACCACTATCCCGCCAGGGCATGACGCCTTGGCGGGAATTTCACTCAGGTTAAATTCCACGTCCAGAAACACCATCCTGCGACACAAATTACACCACACGCAACAGAATGCGGCAATAATGCCCATGTCCGCGTATCACACCATTACCCGCCCACATTCCGTAAAACCTTGCTCCGCACAGAGGCGTGCAGGGCCGGGGCCGCGCTGCCCCGGCATCCGGACCGCCGAGTGCGCGGCTTTCTCGCCGCCGCCCCGCGGTACTTGCGTCCGCGAGCACCCGTCTTACGACGGCCGCTCCCGGCCACAAGTGTTAAGGGTGCCTGCGTCAGGTTACAGCCTTCGCCGGAACTGCATCACTACCGGAAGGATATCGGAAGGCACAAGAAAATTAAAAACAACGGGATTGCTGTTACGGCTTTATCTCACCGATCATTTCCTGTATTCCCCCACACCCTGCCTTTCCTCACGAGCAAATTGTCGCGGACCGTCGTCCGCTCCTCGGGTGGGATCGTGGAATTAAAATACAGACCCAACAATAAGGAGGACCACAAGCATGAGCAACATCAACCCGAACTGTTTTGTTAATGTCATTGGCCGTGTATGCCGGAAGCAGCGTGTGAACGGCCTGTCCATCATCTCCCTCGCCGTGGACCGCAACTTCACGGATGAGGATGGCAACCGGCCGTCGATGTTCATCGACACGAAGTACAGTGCGAGAAGCGACGATGACCGCTTCAGCGCCCTGCTTGATGGCCTTGCCATCGGCACCAAGATCCAGATCGTCGGCACCCTCGTGCCCGGCAAGGCGTATACGGATCCCAAAACACAGGAAAAGCGCTACGGTGAGCTGTCCGTATTCATCAATCAGCTCAATTTCCTCGAAAGCAAAGCCCAGGTCGAAGCGCGTGCCGCTGCCAAGGCTGAAGCATCATGACCTGCACCGCCGCAGTCTCATACGGGACTGCGGTTTTCTTTTCTACTGCCACCCACGATAAAAAATGCCTGCTTGCGCAGGCGAAATCGAAAAACAAATATCCGGCATCTGCAGATGCACCGTATTCGCTCTTCCCTTGTTCCGTATCTCTCCCGAATCTCCGTGAGATTGCCTGCTGACGCAGGCCGGGAGCGATATTGGAACGTTAAAACCATCATGCGACAAAGGAGGAACTGCATCATGACCTTGAAGAAATGCGAACTGTATACTGACGAATCCGGAGGCTGTCGTATCGCCTGCGAAGAAGAGCTGGAATACCAGCCGTCTCCAGACAACCCAGACGGATCGTGGTCCTCATCAGAGAAAGCTGTTGCTGCCCTTTGCAGCGTATTCCAGCATATAGGCGACCTTACGCAGGAAGACGCGTACTTGATTGTACTTGACACCCGCATGCACGACCTTGCTTTCTTCCATCTCGGCCGCGGGGACATCAACACTGCGGTGATAGATATCGCCGGCATTTTCCGGCGCGTCCTTGCGATGGGAAAATCTCAGAGCATGATACTCTGCCACACTCACCCTTCCGGAAACCCTAAACCTTCGCAGGAAGACCTGACTCTTACATCCCGCATCGCTGCTGCCGCTGACATCCTCGGCCTGAACTTAGCCGATCACATCGTGATCGCAGGAAGGGACAGATATACGTCGATACGGCAAACATATCCCGAAGCGTTTGACCCGGCGAAGGCATTCTTCGGCGACGCCCTGAGGTGCAGCGCATGAGCGGCGGGGAATACTGCGGACATACCAACTACGCAACATGGTGCGCGCATCTGTGGCTCACCAGCACCGAGCCACTGTATTCTGCGCTGGTGTGCTTCTTACACCATGCCGTTGCTGAGCATCCGGACAACATCGAAGATGCTGCGAATGAGCTTGCTGACAGCTTACGGGAATTCTTCAGAGAGAACATGCCGGATTCGATTCCGCAGCCGTATGGGGATCTGCTGGAAGCATCGGTGCAATCCGTCGATTGGTACCAGATAGCACATGGCGAGGTGAAGGATGAGATGGACTACCGCAGCCGCGTGACAGCATCCGAGGACGAAGTGATATGAGCCACGCACCAGAATGGAAGTACTGCTCAGAGCACATGCATGTCTGCTTGCTCTCGACAACGCATCACGATATCGAGAATGCCGTACGCTGGCGACTTGCAGGCGACATCTTCCGCGTGCCGTGGATAGACCTCACAGAAACCAAAGAAGTTCTGACGTACAAGCATCCACGCAAAGGGCCGATACCGCTGCTCGTGACACGTTCGATGCTAAGCGAATGGCACGTAGACAACGAACAAGTCTGGAACGCTGCTGCGATAGGTGACAGCGAATACGCCGATGTGATTCAGGACCTTAACATCCGAGTATGCGGTAAACCAGCATCAGGTCCGTATCGTCCATACGTCATCACAGACACAAGCGGTCTCTTCGGTGCCCGTGCGATACAGTCCGGGCATATCCGCAAGACCCTGCAGACCTATTTCCCAGAGGGACTATACCTGATCCCATCGTCAATCAACGATTGGATCGCCGTCAGCAAGCAGACAATATCTATCTCTGTATTGGAAGACCACTTACAACGCATCAACGATACTCTCAGTCCCACACAAAAGCTTTCCAACCACATCTTTACGCTCCACGACGGACGTATCCGTCTCGCCCGCGACGATACGAACAGGAGGTGATCCCTTACGAATACACATATTCAGAACGATGACTATCTTGAACGCTACAACAACATACTCAACGATGGCATCATCATCGCGGACGAAGACGAACTCATTAGCCACGACCCGCATCTCATGCAACCATCCGACATTCTCGTCGAAGCCAAGCATCTCTTGGACCGCGAGATAGCGGGCCAGGAGGACGCCAAGAAAGCTGCGTGCCTGTTGCTGTATCACAGCATGAATCTCGCCCACAGTCGTCCAACCAACCTGCTTATCGCAGGTCCGACGGGCTGCGGCAAGACGTACCTGTGGCAGGTACTGGCCCGGAAATATCCGCAGATTAAGATCTACGATGCGTCTCAAATCAGCGCGTCCGGCTGGAGCGGCAGCATGCACCTTGTCGACATCTTTCAGGATCCGACGCTGACTGCGGGAAGCATCATCGTTCTCGATGAGTTCGACAAGGCATGCCAGCCCATGACCAACAACCGCGGGACAGCTTATCACGAACTGTTTCAGAACAACATCCTCGCGATGTTGAATCACGACACCATTGTCTTCGGAGCTGATAACAACCGTTCGGGCTTTAAAGTCGATTGTTCGCAAATGTCCTTCGTCCTTCTCGGCGCATTCGAACACGCACGGGAGACCTCCGTGAGTGACAAGAAGGCTCTCGGCTTTGGCTCTGACCTGATGGAAGACGCCGATGCCGACAGTGCCATGCTCACGGATGATGATTTCATCCGATCCGGCATGCGACGTGAGGTGCTCGGACGGATGAATAAGATCGTCCAGATGCAGCCGCTTACGCAGTTCGACTACGAAGACATCGCGTTGAATGCCCTTTCTGACGTACGACGCCAGATCGGGAATGACTTTAACTTATCGTCCGACGAGATAGCATTGCTTGCTCACGAAGCCATGCACCAGCGACTCGGTGCACGCTGGATCAAGTCAAAGCTCTTTGACATGGCTGACGACATGGTCTGGCAGCAGACGTGGGAAGCTGAGTGGCAGCGCGAAGAAGCATCGATGCTCAAACAGAAACAAGAAGACGAAAAATCACAAAAAGAGGAGAAAGAATACTATGATAGCATATACTGATTTCCTGACCGCAGTAGCGGAAGGACTGACACTGAAGTACAGCAACGACGGCAAGACCGTTGAAGTTAAACCCCAGGTCGTGACACGGATACGTGCGGAAGACACCTATACCGGCCTTTCGATCGTGGATAAAACCACCGACGATCCGTCGATCGCACCCTGTATTGACCTTACCCGTCAGTACACCGATTACATCGCAGGCGAGACGGATCTGGATGCCATCGTCACTGACCTGTATGCGCACCTCATTGCGACACCGCTACCAAGCATCGACTTCGATCAGCTCAAGGATTACGAAGCCATCAAGCCGAAGCTTCTCCTGCAGCTTATTGACGCAGATGACATCAAGGATTATATCCCTCACGTTCCCTTCGGTGATGGCCTCGCCCTCATCTGCCGCATCGCTCTGACGCCGGATGCCACGGCAGTCGTGACGAAGGGAATGCTGGACAAGTTCGACATCAGTGTTGACGATCTTTTCGCCGATGCGATGACTGCGTCAACATCACACCGCAAGCCCGTCCTGCGCAGCATGGGCGAGACTATCGGGATGCTGATGGACGAAGACGATCTGGATGACGAAGAGCAGGACGCATTGCAGGCAGTTCCGCCGCTGTATGTCGCCACAATGGAATCCGAAGACGGCAGCTTTGGCAACTATGGTGCCAGCGCAATCACATACCCCGGATTCCTCAAAACGGCTACTGAACGGATCGGATCATCGAAGCTTATCGTGCTTCCGTCATCCGTACACGAGATGCTTCTCATCACAGCGGATTGCGGTGTCGATACTGATGATATGCGAGACATGGTACGAACGATCAACCAGACCCAGGTCGCACCGCAGGACAGATTGAGCGACAATGTGTACCTGTATGATGCAAAGTCAGATACGCTGACGAAGGTGTGATGCCTTCGCCGAATCCCGCTCACAGCATAGCAGAAGGCACCCTCGCGGGTGCCTTCTGTTTTCATTCGTCAGGTACGTATTCGATTATATCAACGACATCACATTCAAGGATCTCGCAAAGGACTTCGATCGTCTTCGTTGTGATCGCTTCGCCCCGCGTGATGCGCCAGTAGATATTGCTAGAGAAACCGTACTTGAACCGCAGAGAATAACCGGTCTCTCCACGTTCCTTCATCGTCCGAAAAAGCGGCTCGTACATGATCATAGTGAGCATCCTCCTCCTATGATCGAGGATATATGCTCAATTAATTGAAATATGCCCAATATGTGGAGTATAATCGTAACAAACTCGGCGAAGCTACATCTCTTCTGCCGAACAGACAATGAGGGAGGACCAGTGTATGAAAACGAACCGATTTCTATCAACAATCTCTATTCTGGCTATCTCAGCCGTATTTCTAACAAGCGCCGCCCACAGTGATCAGGTCTTTGCTGACCCGATAGCGACTTCATCAAATTCTTCCGTTGATCACAGCGCCGAAACCACGGATGCTGACATCGACCTGGAAACTGGTGCCGTCAAAACATCATCCGGCGATGCAGCTCTCACGGGCGAAGAATATGAATTCGGCAAGGATGTATACACCAACTCAAACTATATCATTTATCATAAGCGGTTCCTGTCCGATCATCAGCGGTACAGCATCGTCGGCAGTACAGATGGTACGGTCCTTCTGCGCTTTCCGGAGGACTGCCCATTTGATTGTTCGGACATCAACATGTGCCCCATCGGATACTGGGCAGATACTGGTAAAGATATCTATCTGTATGATCTTGACGGTCATCTGGTCAGTCACATGGCCACCGTGCAAAAAGAAGTTCTCAGCTACACAGCGCTCGGATATGCCAGCGGCTACTATCTCATCGGTATAGCCAAATACGATGAAAGCCTCGGCGTTTCGCAAACTTATCTCCGCGTTCTGAACCCGGACGGTACCCAGGCATACCCTGACTATCCGATTTCCCACAGTAATTCCAATTATTCCGGCCAAGATGTCACCGACCTCGGCGAGAATATCATTCTGATCTCGGACTATGGGTTCATCAACCTCGCAAACGGAACCACGCAACAATGCTACGATGGTATTTCCCGTGCTGCAGGATCCTTCTATAACGGAGTTGCCATCGTTCAGCTCGGTGACTCGCATAAAAGCAAGCTCGCCAAAGTCTATCTGGACGATCTGCAGAAAGATAATACCTACCTTTCGCTGACCGACATCATCCCCGCATCATCCGATCCGGATCATAAACTCTATGTCAGGCGGGCGCTTTACTACAATGGTTTTCTCCTCGGTGACTACTCAGAGCTTTTTGATCTTGAAACCAATCGTCTTTCGTGGCCGGACGACTATAGAGTCGGACCATCTTCCATCTCCATCCATTATGGCGGTGATGGTTACTGGCTCATCCAATCGTTTGGAAGCAGTTCCTCGGACTTTGGCGATGATTACATTATGACCGACAAATACGGGAACGAGGTGTACCGCTTCAGCGCGTACCTTCAGGACGATCAGTATTCCGCCGGCTGTGTGTACTATAACGACTCAGACTACAACATGCAGCTGCGTCTTCCGGACGGTACAGAGTACGCCATGGGCGAGGTCCCGGTAGAAGAAATACCGGACGATGCCGTGATCCAGGACTGCACGATCAGTGACGGGTTCGTTTTTGAAAATGGCATCGTCAACCTTGCCACTGGCGAGATGCTCACATCTGTCTATGAGACCGCCGACACAAAGACATTCGAGCTTCCGGGCGAAAATGATACGGTTGACGAAAGCACTATGCTGATCCGCGGTCAGGATTCAGAAGACACCGATTCTGATTCCGTGACCGACCCGCTCAACCTCTTCGGCACCGTCACCAACCCGCTGCTTCTTGACGAAGACGGTATGAAGGTCACGCTGGAAGCCATCGGCAAACCTGTTGATGCCGTCAGCACGGGTGCACGGAAATATACCTTCTCGTTCATTGCCGAGAACAACTCCCCGGACAATAAAAAGTTCGAATTTTCGATCACCAACCTCTGTATCAACGATATCAGTATCACGCGCTCAAGCGGATTCGAAACTGATATTCTCTCCGGTGAATATTATTACGCCCCACGCCCATATGACACCGGCCTGTATGCAGATTCGAGCATACGTTACTGCTGCTATGTTGATTATGAGATGTTCCGTGACGCAACTGCCATGCTCGGATACGATGCTGACAGCATGCCGGTTGAAACTATCGGTTTCCTGTTCCAATACCGAATCGGTTCCGAGGGTGAAAAGAAAACGGAATACATCGAGCTGACGACTACTGATTACAAGGAAGGCGACATTGGCCCCGTCAATGGAACAGAGATCTTCACAGGCACCCATGACGGCGCCGACTTTCGTGTCTTTTCAGTTGAATTGGAACACGGCGCCTGTGTCGGAATATACTCCGAGCAGACTGACATAAATGATTCCAGCACATCTTACGGAGCCCCCTTCGTCGGATGGTCTATTCAGAATAATCAGATGTGGCAATATTACAGCAATGTTATCGAAGACACTCCTTTGTATCCCGGCTGCACGTCATATTATTTCCTTACGATCGATCCGGATAAAGTCCGCAAGGAATGTGAACTCAGCAATAGCACACCGATCACGGTTGACGTGGAGATCATGACGGACGAAGGCATGGAATATGTTAGAGTCTGCGATGATTACAAATAAGATATCCTGCGTCCAACAACAAAAGGCACCCTCCGCGGGTGCCTTTGTTTTAACCGAGCTGGTCCTCATCATCAGAATGAGATGTTCCGCTGCTGTGTTTGTCCCAACCCATCTTCTTAATGTCGGCCCTGACCTTGTCGTGCATGCTCTCCTGTCTGTTCCGAGTTCCCTCCAGCTTTTCAGCTTCCGGTTCCTGCACAGATGTCTGCTCAATCGCTTCAATACTCTTCTCTACTGCACGCTTCTTCGTCACATAGAAGCCGAATGCGGGCCTACCTTCCAGATCCTTATGATGGCCGAGACGGCCTGTGATATCCCACACGCGGCCGGACCGTCCATGGAAACCATGGATCCTGATCTCTTCGCCGCGCCGCAGCGCTTCGATCTCTTCCGGCGTGAACTTCCGTCCGCCGTACTGCCCCCTGAAGGGCCGCGTGCGCAGTTCCTTCTGCTCCGGCGTTTCCTCGGGAACAGGTTCCTGAATATCCTCAGGACCATCATCCGGAACATCTTCGGAATGATCTTCCGCATCGATTCCCTCTGTATGCCCGTTCTGCTCCTCTTCGGCCGCTTCCCTGCTCTCCGCCTGCGTGCCCGTCGTCTCAGATTCAGAATCCGGTTCCGGAATCTCTTCACGCGCCACTGATTCCGTCACAGCAACCTCTTCCGTATCTTCGATCACATCTTCCTCATCGTCCATGTCAGCAACCGGTGCTGCAGGAATTGCCTCCGCGACTTCTTCTGTATTTACCGCCGCAGTCTTTTCGGCAGATTCCGCCGCTGCTTCTTCGTCCACTGTCTTGTCCTTCTTACCCGCACGCATCTCTGCTTCCCAGATCTCTGACCACGCCTCGTCGATTACGGCATCAATGTCCAGCGTTTCAGAAATCGAATCGAGTTCTTCGTCGGACAGAACATACGGACCGTCATCCTCCGGCTGCATAGTCACCGTTTTCTCTCCGGCAGCAATCACCTCGGCATCATCACTCTCTTCGATCACCTCCGCTTCAGTTTCCGCTTCCGTGTTCACATCTTCTGTCTCTTCGGATACAGCTTCCGCGCTGTCACCGAACGCAGACTTGATCTTATTATCCGCATACGTCGCATCGTGATAGACACGAGCCGACTCCGGAACCTTGTCGAGGTCATATCCGTATCGTATCAAATCATGGTCACCGACAAATTCTCCGTTTTCTATCAGAAGGTCGATGGTATTGCGCATATATTCCATCTCTTCCGCATCCGGTTCCTCTTCCTCGTCTTCGTCTTCGACCGGCGGCACGTAGAACATTCTCCTGCCGTCCTGATCACGGTAGTAACCGTCCTCGTACGGTCCGGTGATAACAGGTTCCGCATACGATATTTCTTCTGTATGTTCGTTATGTGCAGCTCCAAGCGTAAGCTCCACTTCCGCTTCAGCCTGCACCTGATTCTCTTTTTCTTTTAAAAGCTCTTCGAGTTTCTCCGGACCATAGTCCGTCCCGAGTTTATACGAACGAACTTTATTGTTCTTGACGCCGGATCCCTCCGGGATCACACTCCGGTCGAGCTCATACGTGTAATGCTTCCCGTATTTTTTTGTATCACGGATGCTCACGGTCACATGATCTCTCGCCAGCCTGGCAACAAAATCATCCTCGCTGTTCGCACTTTCCATTGCCTTCCGTACCCGCTGCTTCACATCGTCACGGAAGACATAGACCTGCTCAGTTTTCTCCGGCGCTTTTCCCGCTGTCTCATCCGACGCAGAGCGTGCCAGACGGTCCATGTAATTCTTTTTCTTCGCCGCTGCACGCTTTTCTTTAAGCATGCGCTCTGCCCGCGTCAGAATATCAGCAACCTCACGGCCGTGATCCAGTTCCACATACTCGCCGATGATCTCATCCGACCATTTCTCGATGTTCGATTTTTTATATTTGTACGATTTCAGTGCCTGGTACGTCTGCGTGTTCACATCAGAGATCACGATGTGATTGTGAACGCAGCCGGTCTTGTACCTCTCACCGGTCTCGGGATCGATCCCGCCTGCACCATCGACTTGCGTGCAGACAAGACACTGATGTCCGGAAAAATGTTCCCTGCAGAATCTGAGACCGATCTCGTTTGCCATCTCGATGTCATTGAGATTTTCCGGATCCAGTTCACGCCGACTGAACGACTGAATGATCAGGATCGCCTGATTCGGATGTCGTCTCGCTGCACGGTTCCAGTAAAAATCGAACTGCTTCGCGTAATCATATCCCGGCAGCATGTTCACCGTTCCGACGACCGCGTTGCGTTCGCCGTGGCCGTTGTGCGGCTTGCTAAAGAGATACAACAAACAAGCCTTAGCGTTCCGGCTCCGGCCTACGTGAGTATACGCCATATCGCTTCCGCTGCCTCCTTCGTTGCTTTATCGTACCGCTTCATAAGATTCGTCAGACTCTCCGGCGAGAATACAACATTGCCCTTCACGAATTCCTCCGTCATATCATAGTACTGACGCTTCAGTTCTTTTGTCTGCGACTCCAATTTTTTCTTCTGATCTCCACTGCTCTTAGCAGCTGCCTCCTGCGTTCCTTTCATTTTCAGAAAGGTGTTTTTCAGCTTGGCGAGCTGATTGTAGTTCACGCCAATTTTTCTGAGTTCCGTGCGAATTCCCTGCATCTCGTTCATGATATCTGTCAGCTGAGATCGCAGTGCTTTCTCCTTCTCCGGATCCGTGAACACAACACGATCCTTCAGCTGTCGTTTCTCGATACCGATAGAGATTCTTATAATTCTCGCGATGCTAATGCGATACGCGGCTGCCAGCTTCTGCAGTTCGTTATATTCATCGTCAGTGACCCGCGCTGAGATCTTTCGCTTGTACTTCCGATTCTGTTCCGCCTGACTGGCATTCCCTGCCCGTCCGGAACCTGTTGCTGCCATAAACATCACCTCCGCAAAACAAATGCTGAAACCCGAAACCCAACACCAAACGCCACACCATGCAAGCCAAAGTCAAATGCCAAACCATCAAATAACGAAACCGAAATGCCAAAGCAAAACACCAAAACCTGAAACCGAAATGCCAAAGCAAAACATAAAAGGCGGCAAGCAGAGAGTTGGGCACCCCATGGGGCCAACTCTACGCCGCCCTTTCGGGCGGCTCTGCTTGCAAGGGAACACCGCGACTTCGTCGCCGTTTTCCCTTTGAACCCTTTTCGGTTCTTCGCGGGATACGGGAGTTTGCAACTCCCGCCCGCACCCACACCCACGCATGTGACCTTCCGCTTGTCGCTCACGGTCACTTTAAAAAATCAGATCGCGTCAGTCTTCCGTCCGTACGATCCGTACGACACGCCCGTCGCAGCAGCGGCAATGTGATCCACTCCGTTCACGCCTGCGTTGCTCACGTAACGGCTGTAGATGTCGTCATCGTCCTCGCGATCGTTCACGGTGCTGTCGTCTTCGGTCACATCGTCATCACTCTCATATCCGCCGTACAGAACATCATCGTCGTCACGATCGATCTCCGTGTTGTCGCCTTCGGTCGCATCGTCGTCACTCGCACTTGCGTCAGACAGTTCCGTCTCCGTTTTGCTATCTTTACGATTCTTCTTCCGCTCCTTTTTCTCATCGCGCTTCTGCTTCAGTTCATCAAGTTCCTGCGCATTTTCCTGAATGACTTCCGGGATCTTCTTTGCAAGTGCCGAAGCGATAAGCTTCAGTTCTTCCTTCGGACGCTCAGCATACGTCTTGACACTGTCATCATCTTTTGCAAGATAGTTCTCGATCGCGTCCTTCATGATCCCGACCGCTTCCCCGGCTTTTTCCACGCGTACCTGCCGCTCCAGTTCTTCACATTTTTTCTTTGCCTCTGCGAGTTCGTCCCGCAGCTTTTTCGTCATCGCCATAGTGTCGGCTCCTTTCTCGTTCAATAAAAAAAGTTCCAGTGCACCCCGGCGATCATCTCGCCGTATACACTGGAACTCCCTCTAAGTTGATTCAAATATTAGATCGGGAACATCATGTTCCTCTCATGGTTACATTATAGCATTTTCAAGAAAAATTTCCAGATACAATTGTGAACATTCCGCCTGTTACCAGTTTTCCCGCTTCCAGTTCATGCGCATGATCGGTCCGATGATAATATACGGAACAAACACCACCGAGATCAGAAGGATCCCCAGCCACGTCAGATGGAACGGCAGCCTTCTCCGCCTCCCCGACCCCGCAGCCGCAGCCGCTGCGGCGGAACTGGACGCGCTGGACGAACTGGAATTGTTGATGATGATCGGCTGGTCCTTCCCGCCGCCGATGGTCTCGATCTGCTTTCCGCACTTCGGGCAGACCACACAATCCTCGTCGATCAGCTGACCACAATGCTTACAGAATTTCTGTTTTGAATCGCTCATAGTTTTAATATCCTTTCCGGGGCCATGGCCCCTGTGCAGTATTTACTTACCAACGTGCCGCCGATGTCACGGTGACCGGTTCCCACCGACGGCACGATATTGCCCTATAACAACAAAAAGAGCGGCAGACAGAAAACACACAACAGAATCCTTCCTGTATGTGCTCTCCGTCCACCGCTCGTAGTTCTAACAAACTCGACTCGTCTTACCTTGACTTAGACCGCTGTACCCTACTCCGCCGGTCGGTCACTCCGGCAGCATCTATCAGGTTTGATATCGTGAACCTATTCCCGATATTCAGTTGTGTCGTTTCCAAATTTCTCTCAGATTCAATTCCGGTGTCCGGAAATACATCTGGCCATCCGAACATCGCTCAGAATTGAAATTCTGAATATAAAATGCTATGTTCCACCGCCAACAAAAAAGAGCAGCGTACCCGCCAGACACGTATCCGCATATCTGACAACTACACTGCCCTGCACTTTATGCTATTTCTTACTTCTTCTTGCCGTTCTCATAGCCATCGAAGTCGTCGCCGTACTTCACGAGTTCTTCAATATCATTGAGGTCTGAATCCGGATACCGATACACCAGATCGATCTCATCCTCGTGGCTCTTAAAACCACTTGCGAACGCGATATTCATGACCGCCTTGCAGAACTTGATCGGACCGTAGTACTCGTATTCACGGATCTCCTCCGGTTCTTCTTCGCCATCCACCGCTTCCAGATCGGCGAGCGAATGGTCTGCTGCGAAGTCAAAGCCATCTGTACTGAGATACAGCGGGCTTAACATGATGGATGTCTCCGACACCCAGATGCGATCGTACTCATCCATCTTGGCAATGCAGACGTACCGCATAGCATTCTTCTCTTCGTCAAGGAATGCTATCTCAGCGAAGGTATTACCGGCATGTCCGATACCGTACCCGTCTTCATCCACTGCCGTGCGGACATCTTTAAGCAGGAACATGATAATGATTCTCCTCTCTGTATTATGACATGATCGACAGATCCACCGTACGGACACCAGAAAGACCTGATGTCCCGTTACGTAATGCTGTGGACTATTGTACCACATCCGGATGGCGAATACTGTAAGCGTTCGCTTATATCGATAGATTTTTACAAAAAATTCATCCGCGATTGATCTTGAAGTTGTCAAGATAATCCCGATACAGCTGATATGTTTCACGTCCTTCAAGACCGGACACCATCCTGCGGTATTCTGCATCTGAATTGGTCACGATATACACCACACGGATATCCTCACTCAGCTTCGTGATGAACTCAGCATACGCTGATTCATCGATGAGCACCGCGAACTTATTCTCCGGAAAGATCGAATGATCCGGAAGATCATCCGTGACTTCCGGGCAGGCGCCGACAGCACCTGCCTTCATCCACAGGACCGGAAGCAGTTCCTTGAACTGACGTCCAAGTGAAACCGTATCCTTATCCAGAAATCCGAGCTTAAAGAAGATGCAGTTGGATGCAAAGCCGTCTGCCTTATTAATTGCCGCCAGCTTCGGCATCGTCTCCGTCTTCGTCTTCTTATACAGCTTCCCGCGTACAGGCTTGCCCGTATCCGGATCCACGACAGTTCCTTCGTACTCCGTGTATGAATCCGTCTGGACACCGTAATTACCGGACAGAGGCTTGCCGTTCACATCGTGTCCTTCGATGGAACATACTGTCCGCGGCCAGGTCACGTATCTGGCAATGCCGAGCTTATCCCATTCAGGATCGCCGGGCTGATAGCACTGCTCTGTGAGAGACTTTGCCTCGTCTGCAGAGACTTCGTTGTTCGTGACCATAATGCAGCGGCGGTGTCCGCCGTCCTCCGCATTGAGCAGATTCACGGCATGTAATGTCGTCCCGCTGCCTGCAAAGAAATCCACGATGAGAGCGTCAGGCTTGTTAGCGACGAAGAAACGGATAGCATCCATTGTAGAATAAATAGATTTCGGATATGTAAATCGTTTCCCTCCAAGAATATTAGCGATATACGTCGATCCATTTTCTGACGCATTATGTGACATTACTTTCCACTGCGTTGGTGCAATCCGATAAGTTTTATTATCTGACGAAATATAGTGAGCTATAATGGAACCATCGTCAGCATAACCATCGATTTTCCAATCATCTGAAAACAATTCTTCATATGCGCCGTTAGGCAAATAGTTAATCACGAAACCATATGCCGTTTCACGTCCAACACGAATTCGCCCCTGGGACATACGTATTCGCAATTCATTAGGACTTAACTGCCAGCAGCCTTCGTCACCATTTGTCCTAATAGGAAGCACCTGAACACACCCATCTATATCATTTGACGAATGAAATTTCGAATCAACTGGATCTCCTATTTCCAATATTTTATGTTCTGTTGTACTGACATATATTGGATAATAACAGCCAGGAGAATGATTCCGAGATGAATTACTTCCCCTTCTCATCATAGATGTCCATCCAGGATTTATGACATTTTTATTGCTCTTATCATCAAACAAAGCCGCGGACGACGACCATTCATCACTCAAAGGAAGCCTACACGGCACACTATCGCCATTCATAACAAAGAAAATATATTCATCATTACGGCTGAATCCATTACGCGCAACGCCCTTAGGATTAATAACATCACTCACCATCTGTATCCGTGCTTCCGGAAACACCTGCTCCAACAGCATACCCAGACGCAGGTATTCCTTCTCATCGATCGTCACGATCAACGCGGAATCCTTCGGGTTCAGCAGCTTTTTCGCAAGCCGTAACCGTTTCTCCATGAAGGAAAGCCATTTCGAATGCCGGTACGCATCACTGCCATCAACATAGTTATTGTTGTATTTCCAATCCTTCGCACCTGTATTGTACGGCGGGTCGATATAGATGCAGTCGACCTTGCCGGCGTACATGTACTCCAGAAGCTGCAGCGCATGATAATTGTCCGCTTCGATCAATGCATGCCACAGATCTCCTCCGCCATGCTCGACCGAATCCAGCTTCTTCAGATAAGGATAGATGGGCTGACCGAATTCCGCAATCGAAACAAGGTCAGATACCGCGATCGTTTCGATAGTGTTATCACAACGTCGCTGGCAGAGTGCCTCATCGCCGCTCACGCTGCCGACTGTATAGATATCATTCATATCACCGTTACGCCTGACGGCGAGGCTTCCCGCCCTGATCGGCACATCATACAGCGCCGTGCATTCCGGCAGATGCTCCTCGAAGACAAGACCGTAAGACTTATGCTTACTCATCCGGTCGATCTCCGATCTCAGGCGTTCCCGTAACTTTTCATCCGTGATCTGCTCCAGCAGATTATCGATTGCTGTCATAATACGATATTCGAACCTCCGATCATTCCCTGTGCCGATATCAGCACAGAAAAAGCGGCAAACAGGAACGCATACCAGAATCCATTCTGTATGCATCCCTGCCTGCCGCTCGTGACCGTAACCAGTCCGAATCGTCTTAGTGACTGAAGGCGCTGTACCCTACGCATCCTGCGCGCCGCCGCAGGAACATCAAACGGGTCTTATATCGCAGACTGCCGCTATTTAATTTACTGCATTGCTATATTGTTGAACAAGCTGTCCAGGTCCTCGTTGGTCATACACATGCGAACTGCCTCCTGCATATCGCCTCTGTGAACATCCAGCCGCACGAACTTGCTGCCGATCTTACGAATAAGCTCGATATGACCGAGCCTCGGATTATTCCTGGCATACCTGGCAAAGCCCTTTACCTTCGGAAGATTATCCGTAATATTACCTCTATGCGGCTCCAGTACATCCACGATATACTGATCCGCTCCGAGACGGCGTACGATCAGAATATCCGGATATACTGCATGATCCTCATCTCCGATCTTGTACGGAATGCAGAGCGCCCACTTCTTGCGCTCCTCGTTGCGAAGCCAGCATACGAAATCGTCCTTCGCCATCTCCTCTTTAAGAACAGCATCTACCCAGTTATCCAGCTTCAGATTCGCTGAATCTGTTTCCGGATCGACATAAAGATGCTTTTCATATGTCTTGCCATCTGAAGACAAGTTAGCTTCGATATCCTCCGGAAGCTGGAAAAGATGTTCCGTGACCTTATCAGAATCCGTCACGATCCGATCATATTCGATCTGCAGGCCCTCAGACATTTCCGGCTTGTATCTGCGATACTCGCCTTCCATGTCATAATATTCCGTCTTACACCAGTTTTCGACATAAGACAAAAAGCCTTCGTCATTCGCCGCGATGATGACCTCGATCTTCGCCCGAGTCAGATCATCCAGATCGCCATACTCGTTCAGATACGCCTGCGCGACGCCTTTCCTTCCAAGCCTGCGCTCTGCTGCCTCATACTGCCGGTCAATATCATAGGTCGTGCTGAACATGCTGTCAGCAGTCATATCGTCATCTTTGACAGACTCCCCGAATACATCAAACATCCGGGATTCCACGCTGAACGACGTTACATCGTCCGCGGCGCTGTCATATGCACCTTCTTTCTTCAGTTTCTCCACATAGCTGTGGATCTTCCCGATGACCTTCTGCGTAACATCCATCTTCGCTGATGCGTAAACACCTGCGCGGGAAAGGACCCCGGCCAGATCGAAAAGCGAATCATAATAAGACCTGTGCTTCGCATTTCGGATAACATATGTCTTCAGATGCATGTCGTTGATCGCCTTCAGGATCTCCCTATTATCGAACCCGCGATCGATATACGTCTCCGGTTCCGGTAAAGGCTCATCATGCCATTCTTCCTCTGTATGCTCCGCTGCTGCAGGCTCCGTTTCGCCAGAATCAGAGATACCTGTCTCAAATGCCGGCTCCCAGCTCTTGTCCTCATCTCTATGGTATTCCTGTCCATAGGATCCCCATGCAGGTCCTTCACGAAGCATATTACTGCCCGGTGCAGAAGATGCTGCATCCTCTGTATACGAACGGCTTTCTGATCCGGATCCATACGAATGAGAAGGGGCAGCAGCCACAGGACTTCTCTGCGGCCTGTTCACAGTCAGGCGCTGACGCTTAGACTCCTCATGCACATCCGTCGGAAGCAGACCATCCACGCTCTTAAGAGCATTGATGACCTCTGTCACCGTCTCCTCATCGAAGTTCGGAAGGAACAGCTTCACACTGTTCAGCGTCTCATCGACCGCGATATGACGGGCCAGCGGTGTGCGGACCATACGTCCAAGAAGCTGGGCGATATATGTCGCCTCGACAGCACGCCGGAACGACATCATGGTCTCTGCCCGCGGGCAATCCCATCCCGTTGAAAGGTTCTCTTTGAAGAAGACGACCTTGATGGTCATATCCTCTGCAACACGTGACGGATCACAGTAATAGACATCCAACCCGTTCATACGTATCGTCGCAAGATCTCCGCCAAACGTGTGGACAACTTCGCCGCTTGTGAACCGCTTGCCGATGCGCTCTTCGATGACCTTCAGACATTCATCCAGATCCGTGTCAGAGACGGCATTTCCGTGTCCGGCAAGCACCTGCACCACAAGGATGGGATTGACCATCTTCGCATGCTGCTCCACACAGTAATCACGCCAGTGATCGCACTTATCCTGCCAGTCATCGACCGCCGCCTGCAGCATGGCCATCTCATTATGGCCGGATTCTCCGGGATAGCTCACGATGATACTGTCTTTTAAAAGACCGGACCTGCGGACATCATCCGGATCGATACGGACCGTATGGACCGTGGAATCCGTTTTTCCTGCAAGCTGATTGAAACGCTCCGGCGTTGCCGTCACACCGATGACAAGCGGCATCGGAGATATCCCGTCCTCTTTCGACCCCAGAATAAACTTCTGCATGATCGTCGTTGCCGTCTTCGTCTCACGGTCGTTCCTGGCACCGCGATGAGCCTCATCGATAACGAAATACAGCTTCTCAGGTTTTTCCTGTATGGTGTTCTCCAGTGTCTCCCAGATCGTATACTGGCGGGAATCACTGTGCTTCGTCAGATTACTGCTCTTGCCGAGCTTCTGTGTGTTCAGAAAATAGATCTTACCGTCTTCCAGCACCTCGGAATCGAACGACGCATCGTCGATCGTGATGAGCTGTGACGAACGGATCGTCTCGTACGAATACGCTTCGAACTTCAGACGTGTCTGCTCGTTGAGCTGCGGTGAATCCGACAGCCAGATAAAGATCGCATCAGGCTGTTCCTCATACCGCCAGTCTCCGTTGAAGATATTTTCAAACAGCGACGCTAAAACGATCGTCTTTCCGGAGCCTGTCGGTGCCGAGAAAGAGATGATCTGCGGATCGCCTGTGTTCTTGTAATTGCCCTTTGCCGTAGCTGCCAGCATACGCAGCCGATCAAGGGCATTATTCTGAAATTCTGCCAATTCCAATTTCATAATTTTCAGCGTCAGACACTCGTGACTTCAGTCATGAGAGGAGACGCTCTCTCCTTTCTGATAATTGATACATTTCTGCGTGCAAAGCCGGTATGTATCAGACCGTAAGTGATACCTTCGCCAATGTTATCCCGTGGTTTACATGTACGCAACACTGTCCCTACCCATCAGGACTGTTTAATCACGTACCGTAGAGCAGCAAGTTAGGCATTACGCTCACTGGTACCCATACATTCACGGGTAACGTAGTCTCCGAAAGACTTAGGCTAGTCAACAACAGGCATGATGATATTCGAAATATCACAAGCCTGTGACGTTCAGTCATGGGTCATTAACGTACAGCTTTACCTCCTGTTGATCTTAAAGTTATCCAGATAGTCCCGGTATAACTGATATGTCTCATAATCCTTCAGGCCCGACGCCATCCGGCGGTATTCCGCATCGGAATTCGTGACGATATAGACCATGTCGATATCACGATCCAGTTTCGTGATGAACTCAGCATACGCTGACTCGTTAATAAGCACCGCAAACCTGTTCTCTTTCAGGATCAGGTGGTCCGGAATATCACCGATAAGTTCAGGACAGGCACCGACCGCGCCTGCCTTCATCCACAGGATCGGAAGCAGCTCCTTGAACTGCCGTCCCAGGGAGACAGCGTTCTTATCCAGAAAGCCCAGCTTGAAGAAGATGCAGTTGGATGCAAAACCATCGGCCTTGTTGATCTCAGCGAGCTTCGGCATCGTCTCCGTCTTTATCTTCTTGTAGCGCTTCGCCTTCACAGGTTTACCGTCTGAATTAAAGACTTCCGTGTCGTCTTCGACATAAGAATCTGTCTGCACACCGTAGTTGCCGGTGAGCGGCTTGCCGTTCACATCATGTCCTTCGATACTGCAGACTGTCCGCGGCCAGGTCACATAGCGGGCAATGCCGAGGGCGTCCCATTCTGGGTCGCCGGGATGATAACCCTGCTCCGTCAGGGACTTCGCCTCTGCTTCAGAGACTTCGTTGTTTGTAACCATGATGCAGCGACGATGTCCGCCATCCTCTGCATTCAGCAAGTTTACAGCATGAAGCGTCGTGCCGGAGCCAGCAAAGAAGTCGAGGATGAATGAGTCGGGCTTATTTGCAACAATTAACCTTAAACAATCATTCACAGCATAAACCGACTTAGGAAAATCAAATTTATCAGCCGCTATTATTGCATTTAATATTTTTGTCCCATAATCGCGTGCATCGTGCTTATCATACGCCCACTGTGTCGAAGGAATTGATTCCTTACCCGTGTTATATACACCTATAACACTTCCATCATCTTCATAGCCAACCAGTTTTATGTTTCCATTTTCAATATCCTGGATAACACCCTTTTGTAAATATTGAACTACAAATTTTTGTGGTTTTGCCGGCGTATGTTTTGTAACACGCGCATAGCCTTTAGATAAATAATCCACAAATTTATCTCGGACAACTCCCCACATCATCTCTGTCCCATCTTCCCTAATTGGAAATACGGTCTCACAATTTGGAATTGTCGGCACACTGTTTCTATCAACGCCAAACGGAACGTTATCTCCTACCTTCTCTACACGATGCGTATCAACATTCACATATATCGGATAAAACTGGTTTGGATGCTGTTCATCTCTGATATTAGACGCTGTACTCCTTCTCAATGTGTGCCAATGTAAACTTGACCCTTCTGACAAATATGCAGCACTGTCGATAGACCCTAACGAATAGTCGCCAATCATAACAAAAAATATATATTCATTAGTCCTTGAAAATTCATTGCTTCGACTTGTCCCATGACGATTCACCAACGAACTAATCATCTGCATCCTTGCAAATGGGAATATTTCTTCCAACAGGCATCCCAAATGCAGATATTCTTTCTCGTCGATCGTCACGATCAATACAGAATCCTTCGGATTCAGCAACTTTCTTGCAAGTTCCAATCTCTTTTTCATAAAGGACAGCCACTTACTGTGACGATACTCATCATTGCTGTCCACGTAGTTGTTATTATACTTCCAATCCTTCGCTCCAGTATTGTACGGCGGGTCGATATAGATGCAATCCACCTTACCGGCGTACATATATTCCAGAAGCTGCAGAGCATGGTAATTGTCGGCTTCGATCAGGGTATGCCACAGGTCTCCTCCACCATGCTCGACACTATCCAGTTTCTTCAGATACGGATATATCGCATCCCCGAACTCTGCGATCGCGATCAGATCGGAGACAGGAATCTCCTCCGTCACTTTTTCCTTGCGGTGCAGACAGAGCGCCATATCGCCTTTGATCTTACCGACAACATAGACATCACTGATGTCTCCGTCACGTCTCGCGACCGTCTGTCCCGTCCGGATCTTCACGTCATACAACGGCGTACATTCCGGAAGATGTTCTTCGAAGACCAGGCCGAACGACTTTCTGTTCGTCGCACGCTTGATCTCATCGCGTATACGATCACGCAGAGTCTTATCTTCGATCTGCTCCAGCAGATTATCAAGTACAGCCATACTATATATTCCTCTTAACTTTCCGCTCTGTATTATTTCTCCGTCTTCAATGTGCAGTACTTATCGATCCAGCCCTGAACGACAGATGCCGACGTGGTGTCATGCTCCAGCGCGTATTGCTTGAGCAGCCGCTTTTGTTCTAATGTCATTGCGATCGTCATGGTCGTCCTGTCCGAGCCAGGCGTCTTCAGTTTACGTGCCATGCTTATATCCTCCAACTCCTGCAAGATTATTTCATTATTTCGTTTTTCGATTATTTGAATTATACAGGAAAAATGATGTCATTGCAAATGCAGCAACCGACGGAGAAGTCGCATTATAAGCGGGTTTTGAGACGATGTGCCGAGAAGGCCGATAAACAGCGGTTCCGGAGACGACGAAAAAATTTCTGAATTTTTCTCAGGACATACCGTCCGCTGCTGCGCGACAGTGCTATGATGATATTCGGACACCAAAAGACGGAAAGACATACAAGAAAGAAGGCTGACGCGACGCTATGGCAAATACAGACAAGACACCGTTCCAGTACACCCTATCCCTCACCGAGATTGAAAACGAGTACCTGCTGGATATCACCGGCTGGCTGAACGCCCGGCTTGAAGACAGCGGCGACAAGCTCGTCTGCTCCACCGATCAAGCGCTGAAATGGATCCTGCAGTCCATCCTGCACAATGAGGATACGGTTGCGGAATTTTACAATAGCCACATCAGCGACGACACCGAGAACGTCCTGCGGGCCATCTGCGGCAGGCTACCTCGCCAGCATCATCCGACCGTGATCGACTTCAAGACACATCAGGAAATTGACGATGTTGATGATTGAGACAAGGCGGGATATGATTCCACCATCCGCCAGGGCCGCTTCGCGGCCTTGGCAGATGGTTTTTCAAGCCAACATACAAAATGGCAATAAAAAAAAGGCGCTCCCGTTAAGGAACGCCTTACTTTTATCTCTCCTGTAATCGGAAAGTGAGGATGAAGTGCTTTCGGAAGAATCTTAGCTTCCCACCCGCAACTAGGCGGTTCGTCACTTCGTCTTGAAGTGGAGACGGCAGGACTCGAACCTGTGACCTACTACACGTCAAGCAGTTGCTCTCCCAGCTGAGCTACGTCTCCGTACCCGCTTATTATGCTACAGCGGGTTTTAAAATGCAAGCACTTTTTTAAAAAAATTTCCGGGCCTTCTCACACCCCGATGGTCCCCGGTTCCTCATGCAGCACCAGGTGCGGGTTGTTGTGCTCGGCGTCCAGAAAGACATCGTGCACCCGCTGGGCGTAGTCGGTGTCGAGCAGGTCGGTGTTCTCCAGCGTGATCTCGCAGTTGCCCAGCTCCGTCAGGCAGTCATACAGGGCGTCCAGGTTCTTCCCGTAGTAGAGCGGGAAGGAGAAGACCGCGGCCAGATATTCATGTGTCTCTTTCTTTTCGCGCAGGTTCGCGCAGTCCAGATAATAGTATTTCACTGGTACACCTCCCCGTATACGATCTCGCCGTCTTCCACGGTAAGCTGTGTAAAGGTCTCGTAGTGGTCTTCCGTGTAGAAATACATCCCGTCCCCGGAGAAGATCAGGCGCTTGGCACCGCGGCTCTTCTTTCCATCGGTGTCGATATCACATTCATAATACTGCCGGCCCTTCTTCGTCGGAAGGATCCCCTCCCGGTTGCCGAAGCGGTCACCGCCGATCGCCGCGTCGTCCATGACCTGCTGGACGCTGCCGCCTTCCCAGCCGAGGTCCCGCGCCTCATCCTTCGTGATGTAGTTCAGCGGAAGCTCGCCGTAGGTGTCCAGATACAGCACCACCGACTCGACATCGTAGTAGTACCCTTCCGGATCCAGCACTGCCTCCGAGCTGTCCTCGTCGTCCGCGCTGCCGTCCTTCGACTGATCCGCCTTCTGCGTCTTCGACTGACTGCTGTTCTGGCTGCCGCTCTGACTGCTCTGGCTGCCGGACGTCTGGCTCCCGGACGACTGACTGCCGGACGATTGACTGCCGGACGATTGACCGCCGGACGACTGCCCGCCGGCCTCCTCCTGATCCTGTGCATCCGCCGCATCGTCCGCCGCATCATCCTCCTCGTCCGTCAGGTCCGACAAAAATTCCGACACCGAGTCATCGATCGCATCCCAGAACCAGTTGCCCGCCGCAGCGCTCCCCGCGCTCAGCAGCACCAGCATGACCGACAGAAGCAAGGCTGTTATGATCCGTCTGCGTTTCATCCGCACTCCTTTCCGCATCCGCGCGGCGGCCGTCTTCCGTTCACAGAGCGCGCCGCCATTGTACTGTCTTCAGATTGTCTGCTTCGCCGCGAAGCTCTCCGGCCGGCCATGCGGCCGAAAAATTTTTTCCGGCAAGGTCCTGCCTTCGAAAAATTCAGAGGACTCCCCGAAAATGTGTTAAACAAACACACTCATTGTACCATGTTCTCCGCAAAAAACAACCACCGCCCGCTCACCCCTGCGCCGGCTTCCCGTCCTCGCCCAGCGTCACGATCTGCCCGGCCGCGCGGCTCGCGTTCAGGTCGATGAGCCGCTGGTTCTCCGAGCCGCGGAACAGCAGGCGGATATTTTTCTTCTCCTGCACGAACGGGCCGTCCACCAGGATATCGATCAGGGACAGCAGCTCGTCCGTGCTGTCGGTATACCGCCGCCCGCCGGGGATCAGGTCCTGATCCAGCAGATACCCCGTATAGGCCCAGACATCCCGCTCTCTGCCGTAGCGCGCCCGGAGCGCCCGCAGCAGCTCCAGCACCTCGCCCTGATTCTCCGGCTCGAACGGATCCCCGCCGAGGAGCGTCAGCCCCTGCACATACGCCGGCTCCATCGAATCCAGGATCTCCTGCCGCACCGCCTCGTCGAACGGCTGCCCGTACGTAAAGTTCCAGGTCTCCGGCTGGAAACATCCCTCGCAGTGGTTGCGGCAGCCCGACACGAACAGCACCGTGCGGCAGCCCGGGCCGTTGGCAATGTCAAAATGTTTGATCACAGAATAATACATGTCCTGCTCCTCCTGTACACTCTCTCCTTTGCGCCCTTCTCCGGGCATCCCTGCGGCACACAGCGGACGGGCAGAATCTTCGCCCGCTGTCACGCCGAAGCGCCCCTGCGCGGCCGGCAGCGGGAAAGCCAACATCATCAGCCCCGGTCACCGCCCCGGATGCGCGCGAGGATCGCCAGCTCGCGGCCCTGGCAGGTAAAGAGGATCACCTGCCGGCCGCACGTCTCGAGGAAGCGCAGCGCCTCCTCCAGCCGCTCATCGTCGTACATCGCAAATGTCTCATCCAGCACCAGCGGCACCGGACTGTCCGCGCCGCCGCTCAGCAGCTCCCCCGCCGCCATTCGCAGCGCGAAGCACGCCTGGTGCACGGTTCCCGCGCTGACCTGGTCGAGATACAGCAGGCCCTCCGGCGTGTTCAGGCGCACCTGCATCTTCTCGTCCAGCGCGATGCTGTCGAAGTGTCCCTCCGTCAGCGCCGCGAGCAGTTCCCCCGCGCGCCGCCGCAGCGACTCGCCGCTCTCGTGGCTCATTTCCCCGGAGAGCTCGCGGATGCGGCCGATGGCGAGGTCGATCGCGCGCCGGCTCAGATCGCTCTCCGCGCTCACCGCCCCGCGGCGGTTGCTCAGCGCCTCCAGCCCGGCATCGAGCTCCCGCAGGTGCTGCGCCGCGCCTGTCTCCGGCTTGCCGGCGGCCGCCCGCGCCTGCCGGGCATACGACTCCCCCGCCTCCGCGTTCACGGGAAATGTATTCTCTCCCGCCTCGTCCCGCCGCTCCGCCGCACGCTCCGGTTTCGCGCTCTCCTCCGGCCCGTCATGAAATCCCAGATATTTCTCCATGAGCCGCTCACGCTTCTCCCTGCGCTCCCGGCGGCGCTTAGCTTCCTCCTGCCGGTGCTGCTCTGCTTCCTCCGGTGTGGACGCCTCTCCTTCCTCTGCTGCCGGACCGTCTTCCGCACGCTCCGTATCGGTGCGCGGCGGCTGCCGGCGCAGCAGAACGAGGGCCAGCGCGACGCCGAACAAAGCGGCCAGCAATCCGATCACATACAGCGCCGTCCTGATCCCGCCGCCTGCGGCAAAATGTGCACAGAGCGGCGCCAGCACGGCGATCACAGCCGACAGGATCAGCGCCAGCGTGACCAGATTTCCAATGGAAGATGCGCTGTTTTCCTCTGCCTGCTGTGTATCTGCGTCTGCGTTACTGACCGCAGTCTCCTGTATCGGTTCCGCCGGTTCTTCAAACACAACCGCCCGGCTCTCCGGCTCTGCCGGTTCGGTTTTCGGCTGATCGGCCGCCGGAAAAGCGCCCGTGCCGGTGTCCGGCCAGGCCTGCTCCGGGAACGCCCGGCGCACATACGCGGCGGCGGCGCGGTTCTGGCGGATCTCCTCGTCGATCTTCCGGAGTTCCTCCTTCTCCCCGGCATCCGTGCGGCGCCTGAGGCGCGTGAGGTCCTCCAGCGCGCCGCTCACATCCAGCCCCGGCGCCCCGCCGCTGCGCAGCGACAGGAGATAATTCTTCAGCTCCGCGCCCAGCTGCGGCGTGATGCGGCTCTTCTCCTGCCGGATAAAAAACGTATCCTCGAAGACCTGCTCACTGAGATCCCCGGCAAAATGGATGATCCGCTCCTGCGCCCGGTCCAGCTGCGCCGCGTCCGTCTCACAGATGAGAGCCAGGCTCTCGCTGCCGCGCAGGAAATTCCGCTCGATCCGGTAGACCTTCCCGTCCTGCATAAAGCGCAGCGTCCCCGCAAAATACCCGCCGTCCTCGCGCGGCTGGCGCAGCCGGTACTCGTCCATCCGGCTGCCGCGGCCCTTCGGGAGGCCGTAGAGCATCGCGCGGATGAAAGCGTGGAGCGTGGACTTGCCCGTCTCATTTCCGCCGCTGATAATGTTCAGGCCGGGGTGCAGCTGCACCTTGTATTCCCGGAATTTTCCGAAATGTTTGAGATTGAGTTCGATGATCTCCATGCACTCTCCCACTGCGTCTGTCTGCGGCGCTGCTTTGCGGCGGGCCGGGCTGCCGTTACGATTCGCCCGTATGCGCGAGCAGCGCCTCCAGCCCGCAGCGCAGCGCGCGCTGCTCGGTCTCGCTCAGCGCGCGGCCTTCAAAGCTCTCGATGTACCGCCCGATCAGCGTGCCGCCCCAGCGCGCCTTGAGCTCATTAAGGTCCAGAAAGACCTGCGTCCGGTCCTCGAGGCTGAGGATCCGCCCGCACTCCTCGAGCGCCTTCCTCTCAAAATGCTGCCCGGGCCGCCGGCTCCCTTCCAGGACCACCTTATATAAGTTCTCCGCGCCCTTCTCGCGCACCGCCCGCCCGAGCCGGTCCCGCACGGACAGGAGCGTGTCCTCCGGCGCCGTGCGCAGCGTCAGCGTCGCGTACTCGCGCGGCGCCTTCTTCACGAAGCGGACGCTGACCGTGTGCCCCGAGGTCTCCCCGATCACATAGCCGTGCGGCCCCTCGTCGCCCGCGTCGATCGGGCTGAGCGCCCCGCTGTACACCACGCGGTTCTCCCGCAGCACCATCGGCCGGTGGATATGCCCGAGCGCCACATAGTCAAACCCCGACGAGGCCAGCGCCTCCCCGGAAATGGGAATATGCTGTGCGTCGCCCCCGTGCGCAAGCAGGATACGGAAACAGCCGTTTTCCACGGGATGCAGGCTGTCGTAGAGATTCTCCGTGATCTCGCTGCGGTCGTAAGAGAAACCGTAGACCTCGCACCCGATATCTTCAAAGAGCACGCGCTCCGGCGCGGGCAGCCCCGGATGCACCCTTCCCGCGCCCGAGCGTTCGTCCGACCGATCTCCCGGCCGTTCGCCCGCCCGTTCGCCCGACCGGCCGCCTGTCCGTTCACCCGTCCGGCCGCCTGTCCGGCCCTTCAGCCATGCCACATTCTCACTCCAGACGAAGCGCTCCCACGCGCTGCCGGGCGCGGCACAGTCATGATTGCCGGCGATCAGCGCGATGTACATGTCAGGCCAGGAGGAGAAGAGATAATCCACCTCCCGCAGCTGCTGCTCGTCCGGCACCCGGTGGAAGAGATCCCCCGCGATCAGGACCAGGTCCGTCTTGCTGCGGGCCGCGTCCTCGAGCGAGGAGGCAAACGTGTCCCACAGCTCCCGCGAGCGCTCCGCACTCCAGGCGAACCCCGCGTCCGGCGAGGCGCCGAGATGAATATCCGCCATATGCAGAAACCGCATGGACACTCCCCCTTCCGTCTGTGATCCGATGAAACCGGCTGTCCGCCGCACAGCGCCATCCGGGCAATCCCCCGGCGCGTTTAGGCCGTATCAATACTAATGTCCGCCGGCGTAGAATCTTTGCAAGTATAGCATGGAATCTGCTCGAATTCTATGTTATACTGGTTCAAACATTTATTAACCTTACAGGCAAAGGGGGAATAACTTTATGAGCATGGTATCTGAATTCAAGGAATTCATCATGCGGGGTAATGTCATGGACATGGCCGTCGGTGTCATCGTCGGCGGCGCGTTCAACGCGATCGTCTCATCCGTGGTGGATGACATCGTGATGCCCTTCATCTCACTCCTGACCGGACGGATCGATTTCACGAATCTGTTCATCACACTGGACGGCAGCAAATACAACACCCTGTCGGCGGCCAAGGATGCCGGCGCGGCGGTATTTGCCTATGGTAACTTCATCCAGAACATCCTGCAGTTCCTGATCGTGGCATTTGTCCTGTTCATGCTGATCAAGGCCATGAACAAGCTGCGCCGCAAGGAAGATCCGGAGCCGGTCACCAAGATCTGCCCGTTCTGCAAGTCCGAGATCCCGAAGGACGCCATCAAGTGCGCCCACTGCGCGTCCGATCTCAACACCGGCAAGAAAAAATAAGTCAGACCGCCGGCTCACGGCGATCCCGCACACAGATTCACAGATACATAAAGAGCCGCAGGTTTCTGCTCATCATCAGAAGCCTGCGGCTTTTACTGTCTGTATTTAGTTATTCTGCGGCCGGAAGACGATCTCGCCGGTCTCGGCGTCCATGCTGTCCACGATGGCCAGGGATTCCACGCGGATGCCCTTGCCGCGGATCAGGTCGCCGCCAGTCTGGAAGCCTTTCTCGATGCAGATCCCGACGCCCTCGACGCTCGCGCCGGCGCTGCGGATCAGGTCGATCAGGCCGTTGACGGCGCAGCCGTTGGCGAGGAAATCATCGATGATCAGGATGTGGTCGTCCGGCGAGAGGAACTTCTTCGCGACGATCACGTCGTAGACCTTCCTGTGCGTGAAGGATTCGATCTTCGTGGTGTACATCTCGCCGTCGAGGTTGATGCTCTGCGCCTTCTTCGCGAACACGACCGGCACGTGGAAGTGCTGGGCCGCGATGCACGCGATCCCGATGCCCGAGGCCTCGATCGTGAGGATCTTCGTGACCGGCACATCCTTGAACAGACGAAGGAATTCCTCCCCCATCGCGTTAAACAGATCCACGTCCATCTGATGGTTCAGGAAGCTGTCCACTTTCAGCACCCCGCCGCTCTTCACGGTCCCGTCCCTGCGAATCCTCTCCTCCAGCAGCTTCATACGCCCGTCCTCCGTCTGTGTGAATCGTGTGTGTGAATCGTGTGTGTAAATCGTCTGTTCTGCAGCCGCCCAACGCCAGCCGCTCATCGGACAGCCCTGAACATGCATCTCAGTTCAACGCCAGCCGCTCATCGGACAGCCCTGAACATGCATCTCAGTTCAACGCCAGCCGCTGACCAGGCTGCGCTGAACCGAAATCACAGTTCAGAGCCAAACGCCTGCCGGGCAGCTCTGAACATACTGCTTATTTTACGAGAGCCCGTCCTTAGGACGGGCCCCGCTGGGTTCCTTATATTATTTATACCGGACTTACTCGGCTTCAGTCACAGCCTCGTCCGCCTCGCTCACACCCTCGAGCGCTTCGCTCACGGCTTCCTCCGCCTCGGTCAGCGCCGCTTCGGCTTCCGTCGCCGCTGCTTCCGCTTCCGCCGCTTCCGTCTCAGCCTCTTCCGTCTCCTCCGGTGCGCTGAAGGCACGGTCGAAGAGGAACTGGCTCAGGACGGTGTCATCGATCGTCCACTCGGCCTCTTCCATCCAGGTGTCATACAGCTCATTGAGCGCATCGCTCTTGCGCCCGGCGATGATGTCTTCCTTCTCCTCGGCCGTAGCCTCCTCGTCGAAGGCATCGTCCACATGGAGCACATAGTAGGAATCATTCGCTTCCACGATCGAATCGATCAGCGTGTCATCCTCCTCGGCATCGATGCAGGCCGCGATGATGGCCGCATCCGGATACGTCGCATCCGCGCCGAAGGTGAAATAGGACGTGGTGGCAATGCTGTCCTCGTCTTCGGTCACACGCGCCGCCGCATCGGCAAAGGTCTCGTCGCCGGTCTTGAGCTCATCCAGGAATTCCCTGGCCATCGCATAGGCTTCCGCCCGCGCCTGCGCCATCTCCGGATCCTCGCTCTCTTCCTCGGCTTCCTCCGCCTCGGTCGCCGCTTCTGCCGCCGCTTCTGCCGCCGCTTCCGCCTCGGTCGCTGACGCTTCTGCCGCCGCTTCCGCCTCGGTCGCTGCCGCTTCTTCCGTCTCCTCCGCGCTGCCTGTCTTGTCCGCCGTCTCTGCCTCGACCGCGCTCGTCTCGCCCTCGGTCAGCGTCTCATCCGCCGTCTCGGCCTCCGCGGCCTCTTCCGCAGCCGCCGTCTCGGCTTCCGTGCCGGTCTCCTCCTCGTCACGCACGGTCGGCGTGAAGCGTACGAAGGACACCGTCATCTGGCGGGCTTCCTCGTCGGACACATTCGTGTCGACATCCGCGGTCATCGCCGTCTCCATCTTGTTGCGGATCGTGCACAGCGTCAGGTACCGCTCCACGGTCTCCTGCGTCGCGCTCATCGCGTCCAGCGTCTCCTGGTCGTTCGCCTCCAGGAAGGCCGCCGCCGCCTCGCTGATCGCGCTCTCCTCGTCCGCCGTCAGCTCCACGCCGTAGTCGGACATGTGCTTCTCGGCCAGCAGCATCTTCTCGAGGTCTTCCATCACCTCAGCCTTAAAGGTCTCGGAGTAGGCCGTGCCGCTGCCCGTCAGATCCTGGCTCCAGATATCGTCGCCGTAATAGGACTTCAGCCAGGAGCCGTAGTAGCTGTCGAATTCAGCCTCCTGATAGCGGAGGATAAAACTCGCGAGCGAGGCATCGATCTCTTCGCCGTCCAGCGTCGCGACCGTACCGGTCATCGCGCTCTCCGTCTCCTTCTCGCCGCTTCCGTTCGCGCAGCCGCCAAGCAGTGACGCACTCATACAGATCCCGAGGCTGAGTGCCAGGCCTCTCTTCCAACCCTTACGCATAGTGTCTTTCAATCTCCATTTCTTATTACATCGTATCGCAGACCCCGGACACGATCATACGAACCGCCGCACCTCCGCACAGCTCCTATCACGTCTGCGCCGCCGGCGGCCGTTTCGCATCCGGTATCGCCCTGCCGGATCCGCCCTCGCGCGGCCCGGTATGCTCCCACCTTTAACTGTTCAAAACGCTTCGCGCAGCAGTTACGCATCGGACGAAGCTTCGCATTCGAATTCGTCCGATGCTGCCAAATATACCTTGTCGGTACGCCCTCAGCAGCAAGTGCTTCGGGCTGTTTTGGACAGTTACTTCCCACTTTCATTCGGCTAACAGCTTTCAGTATACCTATTTTTCATTCCGTCTGCAACAGGCTTTTCTCCATATTTTCCAGAATTTCGCCCGTCAGGCGCAGGAATACGTCGCGCTTTCCCTCCTCCGGGAGCAGCAGATGATACACGATACAGGGCTGTTTCTCCATGACCAGCCGCATCCGTCCGCGGTAGGAGCGCAGGAAGGCATCGATCTTCGTCCCGTCGATCCTGGCCTTCTCATAGAAGGTGAAGCGGATCTCGTCGCCCTTGCGGGAGAGGTCCGTCACATAGACCCGGTGCGCCTTCGCCTTCAGGAGCGCACACCGCAGCAGATCCTGCACGATCCGCGGCGGCTCGCCGAAGCGGTCCACCAGCTCGTCGAGCATGTCATCATACTCCTGCTGGTCGGAAATGAGAGCAATGCGCCGGTACAGATCCAGCTTCTGATTCTCATTCTTCACATAGCTGTCGGGGATCGCCGCATCCATATCGAGATCGATCGATGTGTCGAACTCCTCGTCCGGACTCTTCTCCCCTTTCAGCTCCTGCACCGACTCGCCGAGGAGCTTGCAGTAGAGATCGTACCCGACCTCCGCCATGTGCCCGCTCTGCTCCGCGCCGAGCAGGTTCCCCGCCCCGCGGATCTCCAGGTCCCGCATCGCGATGCGAAAGCCCGCCCCGAGCTCCGTGAACTCCCGGATCGCCGACAGGCGCTTCTCCGCCGTCTCCTTCAGGACCCGGTCCTTCTTATAGGTGAGGAACGCATACGCGGTCCGGCTGCTCCGCCCGACGCGCCCGCGCAGCTGGTAGAGCTGCGACAGTCCCATGCGGTCCGCCTCGCAGACGATCATCGTGTTGACATTCGGGATATCCAGCCCCGTCTCGATGATCGTCGTGGTGACGAGCACATCGAGGTCGCCGTTGATGAAGTCATACATGATGTCCTCGAGCTGCTTCTCATTCATTTTCCCGTGTGCCCAGCCCACGCGGGCCTGCGGCACCAGGCGGTGGATGCGGTCGGCCAGATCGGAGATCGTCGATATGTGGTTGTAGACCACATAGGACTGACCGCCCCGTGCCATTTCCCGGGAGATCGCCTCGCGGACGGTCTCGTCGCTGTATTCCATGACAAATGTCTGGATCGGCAGGCGGTCCTGGGGGGCCTCCTCGAGCACGCTCATGTCACGGATGCCGATCAGGCTCATGTGAAGCGTGCGCGGGATCGGCGTCGCGGTCAGCGTCAGCACGTCCACGTTCTTCCTCAGCTGCTTGATCTTCTCCTTGTGCGTGACGCCGAAGCGCTGCTCCTCGTCCACGACCAGAAGCCCGAGGTCGCGGAAGGCCACATCCTTCGAGAGCAGGCGGTGCGTGCCGATCACGATGTCCACCCGCCCGGCGGCGAGATCCTTCAGCGTCTTGCTCTGCTCGGCCCGGCTCCGGAAGCGGCACAGCAGGTCGATGCGCACCGGGTAGTCCTTCATGCGCTGGACGAAGGTGTTGTAGTGCTGCTGCGCGAGGATCGTGGTCGGCACGAGGAGCGCCACCTGCTTGTTCTCCTGCACGGCCTTGAACGCCGCGCGGATCGCAATCTCCGTCTTGCCGTAGCCCACGTCGCCGCAGATCAGGCGGTCCATGATCTTCGGCGATTCCATGTCCTTCTTGGTGTCGGCGATCGCCGTGAGCTGGTCCTCGGTCTCCTCGAAGGGGAACAGCTCCTCGAACTCGGTCTGCCAGGTCGTGTCCGGCCCGTAGACGTAGCCCTTGCCGTTTTGCCGCGCCGCGTACAGGTCCACGAGCTCCTGCGCGATCTGCCGGACCGCGCCGCGCACGCGCCCCTTCGTCCGCTGCCACTCGCCGGTGCCCAGCTTGCTGATCTTCGGCTCCTTCGCCTCCGCGCCGGCGTACTTCTGGATGACGTCGAGCTGGGTCGCGAGCACGTACAGGCAGCTCCCGCCGGCGTACTCGATCTTCATGTAATCCTTGCGCACATGGTCCACAGTCACGGTCTCGATCCCGCGGTAGATCCCGATGCCGTGATTCTCGTGCACGACATAGTCGCCGGGGTTGAGCTCCGAGAAGGAGCGGATCTTCTGCCCGTCGTGAAACGCCCGCTTTTTGCGCGGCTTCTTCTCCCGCCCGAAGATGTCGCTCTCGGTGATCACCGCGAAGCGGATCTCCGGATACTCATACCCGCGGTGCGCCTGCCCCGGGATGACCTGGATCTCGCCCCGCGCCGGGACGCGCTCCTCGTCCTCGCTGTAGAATGCCGTCAGCCCCTCGGCGAGAATGTCCTCCGCGAGCCGCCGGCCGCGCGTGCGCGAGGCGCAGAGCAGGATCACGCGGTACTTCCTGCTGCGGTAGCGCTTCAGATCCCGGATCAGCATCTCAAACTGCTGATTGTAGGAGCTGATCCCCGCCGCCCCGATACTGACCTTGTCGCTCACCGCAAATGGATTCCGGCTCCCGTCGAGCGCAAACAGTCCGACCGTCCGCCGCTCCGACAGCTGCGCCTCGATCTCCTTCTCCGTGAAGAGAAACCCTGCCTGCGACGGCAGCACGTAGCCGCCGAGCAGCCGCTGGCTCATCGATTCGCGGAATTCCTTCTCCGCCTCGAGCGCGCTCTCCTTCATGCGGGCAGGCTCGTCGAGAAACACCGCCGTGTCCGCCGGAAAGTACGAAAGGATCGAGACCGCGTCCGGATAGAAATAGTCGCAGAGCCCCTCGATCACCTGCGTCCGCCCGAAGTCCTGCAGCTGCGTGCGGACATCCTCCGCCATCATCTTCACGCGGTGCGCTTCCTCGCTCCTGGCACGGTCGCGGAAGTACTTCTCCTGCTTCTTCGCCTCGTCGCCGATCTTCGTCAGCCCCGCAGCCACGGTGGCGGCGTCGGCGGTGAATTCGGCGGCCGGGTAGAGGAGGACCGATGACATTTCCTCGAGGGAACGCTGGGAGGCGGGGTCGAAGGCGCGGATCGAATCGATCTCGTCGCCCCAGAGCTCCAGCCGCACGGGATGCTCGCTCGTCAGCGGGAAAATGTCAAGGATCCCGCCCCGCCGCGCATACTGCCCCGGCCGCTCGGCCTGCTCGGCCCGCTCGTAGCCGATCGCCTTCAGCTGCACCTGCTCCTTCTGAAGGTCCACCTCGTCGCCGACCGACAGCGCGCGGATCCCGTCCGCCCAGGCCTGCGGGCGCATGCAGCGGCTCATCAGCGCGCTCATGGTCAGGACCACGGTGCAGGGCTCGCCCATCGCGAGCGCCTTCATCACCTGCACGCGCTGCGCCGCGAGGTAGCTGCTCTGGACGTCGGCCTGGAAAAAAATAAAGTCCCGGGCCGGATAGAGCAGGACATTCGGGTCAAACAGTCTGTAGTTGTCGCAGATCTCGCGGGCCCTCAGCTCGTTGGGGGCCACGATCAGCACGCATTTCCGGCCGTCTGCCAGGGCGGCGCACAGATGGGCCTTCTGCGAATCGATGCAGCCGGTCACCTGCAGCATGCCGGTGCCGCCGCGCATCCGCTCGCGGAGCAGGCGGAAGCCTTCGAGCTCCTCGAGCGGGGTTATAAATGCTTTCTTCATGTCCCTCACTCATCAGTGGTCTTGCGGTTGTACTCGCTCATTACCTTCTGCGGGTCCTCCGAGATCAGCGCGGCGGCGGCGCGGGAGGCGGTCTCGAAGGCCTCGATCATCGGCACCTGCTCGCTGAGCGGGAAGCGGCCCAGCACGTAGTCGGCCATGTCCCAGCCCTCGGTCTTCGCACCGACGCCGACGCGCACGCGCATGAAAGCGTCGGTCCCGATCATCTGGATGATGTTCTTCAGGCCGTTGTGCCCGCCGGCCGAGCCCTTCATGCGCACGCGGATCCGGCCGACCGGCAGCGCCACGTCGTCGCAGATCACGACAAGCTCCGTGGAGGGGTCGGCCTTGTAGAAGGCGAGCGCCTCCTGCACGGCCTCGCCGCTCAGGTTCATGAAGGTCTGCGGCTTGAGGAGCAGAGTCTTGCGCCCCTCCACGAAGCCCACGCCGCACAGCGCCTTGAAGCGCCGCTCGTTCACATCGATCTTCCAGCGCTCCGCCAGAATGTCGATCGTGCGGAATCCGCAGTTGTGTCTGGTCTGTTCGTACTGTCTGCCCGGGTTGCCCAGGCCGGCGATGATATACATGCTTCTGTCTCCTGCTTTTCTCCCGGCTTTTAACACCGGTGTTTCTCCCCGGTTTCTCTGCCCGCCGGCCGCCGCGGCCCGTCCGGATCGGGTCAGTCCGCGCTGCCGGCAGAGCCGTCTGCCTCCGTCGCATTCACCGTTCACAAACTTCCGCGTCCGCGTCGGGTCAATCCGCGCTGCCGGCAGATCCGTCTGCCTCCGTCGCATTCACCGTTCACAAACTTCCGCGCCCGCGGCGGATCAGTCCTTCTTTGCCAGCGCGTCTACGATCTTCGAGAATTCCATAAAGTGCGACGCCTTGACGAGCACCGTGTCTCCTTCCTCCAGCAGGCCGCTCCCGCTCTCCTTCAGGGCCGTGAGGAGCGAGGCCACGTCCTCGTACCAGACGGCCTTCAGGTCCGGCCGCTCAGCGAGCGCGGCCTCGTACAGGTGCCGCGACAGGTTTCCGACCGCGATCAGCTCGTCCGTGCTCTGTGCGGCGAAGCGGCCGGTCTGCTCGTGGAGCTCTGTCTCCGTCTCGCCCAGCTCGCCCATGTCGCCGAGGATGGCGACGCGGCGGCCCTGCGTCTCCGAGAGGACGGCCAGCGACGAGCGCATGGACATCGGGTTCGCGTTGTAGCAGTCATCGATCAACGTGAGGGCCGCACCGCTTTCGCTCTGCCCGTCCAGGATCCGGAACCGGCCGGCCACCTGCGGGATCGCCGCGATGCCGCGCGCGATCTCCTCGTCGCTCAGGCCGTAGATCCGGCCCACCGCCGCCGCCGCGGCCGCATTGGCCACCGCATGCAGGCCCGGCTTCGGAATGCGCACCGTGAGGTCGCCCTGCGCGGTGTGGATCCGGGCGCTCGTCCCGGCAAAACCCTCGGTCCGGATCCCGTCCGCCCACACGCAATGCGCGCGGGCGGTGTGAATCCGGGCGCTCGTTCCGGCGAAGCCTTCGGCGCGGATCTCGTCCGCCCCTGCGCAGTGCGCGCGCGTTGCGTCCGCTTCGTTCCCTTTGCCCGCTTCGCCCTCTTTGCCCGCTTCGCCCCCTGCCGGCGGGAAGACCACTTCCCTGCCGGTGCAGAGGCTCTCCGCGCCCTTCTCGGTCGAAGCCAGGCCGAAGAAGATCGGGGCGCGCCCGTTGACCTCCGTGATCTCGCGGAGCTTGTCATCATTGCCGTTCAGCACGGCCTGTCCGTCCGGCTTCAGATATTGAAAGATCTCGGTCTTGGCCCGGCGCACGCCGTCGCGGTCGCCGAGGAATTCGAGGTGGCAGTAGCCGACGTTCGTGATCACGGCGGTGTCCGGCCGCGCGATCTTCGCCAGGCGCGTCATCTCGCCGAAATGGTTGATGCCCATCTCCAGCACCGCGATCTCGGTCTCCGGCCCGATGCGGAACACGGTCAGCGGCACGCCGAGCTCGTTGTTGAAGTTCCCGTCGGTCGCGAGCACGCGGTACTTCTGCGACAGGACCGCCGCGATGGCTTCCTTCGTGCTCGTCTTGCCCACGCTCCCCGTCACGCCGACGACCGGGATGCCGAGGATCTTCAGATATTCTTCCGCGACCGGCTGCAGCGCCGTCTCGACATTCTCCGTCACGATCCATGCACGCATGGCGCCGCCGGATTTTACGCCGGCTCCCGCGGAGGAGCTGTCACCGCTGTCCGCACCGACCGCCGATTTGCCGTCAGCCGCCGTCGTGTCCCTGCTGTCTTCGCCGGCCGCCGGTTTTCCGTCAGCCGCTTTGATTTCACCTGTCTCCGGCGCCGGCCCGAGGTCCTCCGCGGTGAGTTCGCGCGAGACCAGCGCGCACAGCGCCCCCTGCGCAAATGTCGCAGGAATGAACTTATGCGCATCCACGCGCGCGCCGACGATCGCGGCAAAGAGGCTCCCGTCTCCGGCCTTGCGGCTGTCGGTCACGATCGAGGCGACCTCCCGCCCGGCCAGCGTCCGAAACGCCTCGTCCTGCGCCGTGAGTTCCCGCCACGCCCCGGCCGTATCCGGCGCCGCGACATGCAGCGTCCCGCCGGTGACCCGCGCAATTACTTCCAGTGTCAGACCGTTCATCTGCCATTTCCTCCCGAATATCTCATTACTGCCGCCGCGCCTGCGCGTCGCGCAGGGACACTTCGATCAGCTTCTCGCACAGCGCCGGGAAGTCCATGCCCATCACGGCGGCTTCCTGCGGCAGGAGGCTCGTCGGGGTCATGCCCGGCAGGGTGTTGGCCTCGAGGCAGTAGATCCCGCCATGCTCGTCCATCATCACATCGATGCGGCCGTAGCTGTTCAGGCGCAGCGCATGGTACGCGCCGAGCGCGGCCTCCTGCATGGCCCGCGTCGTGTCCTCCGGCAGGTCGGCCGGGCAGGTCTCGACCGTCGAGCCGGCCTTGTACTTGTTCGTGTAATCGTAGAAGCCCTCGATCGGCGCGATCTCGATGACCGGGCAGGCCTGCCCGTCCACGATGCCGACCGAGAATTCACGGCCGCTGATGTACTGCTCGACGATCAGGACATTCTCATAGCGGAAGCCCTCGTCGAGCGCGCGGCGGTACTCCTCCTCCGTGTGCGCGATGTTCACGCCCACGCTGGAGCCGCCGCAGGCCGGTTTGACCACGCAGGGGAGGCCGACGCCATTGTCGGAGGAGGACTGAAGGTCCTCGCCGCGGCGCACCGCGATGCCCTTCGGCGTCGGCACGCCGTTGTCGCGGAAGAGCTGCTTGCTGATGCTCTTGTCCATGGCCAGCGCGCTGCCGAGGTAGTTGCTCCCGGTGTACGGGATGCCGAGCAGCTCGAAGGTTGCCTGCACCTTGCCGTCCTCGCCGTTCGAGCCGTGCAGCGCCAGGAAGACCGCGTCGGCCTCCCCGCACAGCTCCAGCACGTTCGGGCCGAAGAAGGAGCGGCGCGCCTTCAGGCTCTCGAGCCTGTCGTCAAAGGTGTGCGCGTACGCGGCGGCCGCGTCGGTGTCATAGGTCTCGGGGAAATGTTCCGCCCCGTCCGCCAGCTCCACGCCGCAGAAAATATCGGCAAACACGGCCAGATGGCCCTTCTCACGCAGCGCCTTGCACACCTGCGTGCCCGATACGATGGAAATGGCTCTCTCCGTGCTGATTCCCCCTGCCAGTACTACGATCTTCATGGTTTCCTCCCCTTTGCCTGCGCGCGTATCTGCTTTCACCGCGCGCCTGAATGTCTGCTGTCCGGCGGGCGCTGTGTCCGCCGTCTGCCGCCTGCTGCCTGCAGCTGTTACTTCTGTTCAGTATATTCCGTTTGTTTTCTCAATTTGTAACTGTTCACAACGCTTCGCGCAGCAGTTACCTCAAATTTTTCCGATCAGATCAAAACCATCGAACCGCACGGCCACTCGGGCGCCGGGCGCCGCCGGCTCGTCACGCTTCATCGGCCTGCCGGCTTGCGTACACCGCCGCGCCCTGCGGGCCGAGGGTGACGTGCAGCACGCCGCCGCACACCGGGGCGGTCTTTACACTGCCTTCGCCGGTGCCGCCGTCCGCGCCGCCGCCCGCATAGCCGCCGCGCCAGGTCTCGATGAGACACGTCATCGTGCCCTGCCGGCCGGTCTCCGCCGGCCAGACCTCGATGTCCGCCGTGCGCGGTACCTCCGAGAGGCTCACGACGGTGACGAGCTGCTCGTTCTCATCAAAGCGCCCGTACGCGACGAGGTCCTTCTCCGCCGCGAGGAAGACAAAGCTCCCCGTCCGCAGCGCGGGATGCGCCCGGTGCAGGCGGATCGCGCAGCGGTGGAACTCGATGAGCTCCTCATCCTCCCGCCCCCAGGGGTACGTGCGCCGGTTGTCGGGATCCGTGAACCCGACCTGCCCCGCCTCGTCCCCGTAGTAGACCGTGGGGCAGCCCGGCAGCGTCATCTGCATGAGCACGCCCGCCCGGAAGATCCCCGTCTGCACCCCGGCCGCCGCCGGGTCCGATGCCATGCGGACAGAGGCAGGTGCGTTGCCGGTGCCATTGCCATAGCCGTTGCCTGTGCCGATGCCTGTACCAGTGTCATAGCCGGTGCCGTCTCCGAAGTCTGTTACGCCGGTGCCGGCCTGCGCCGCCGCTTCCCGCGCGCTCTCCGCTTCCGGCTCCGGCGCCGCCGCGGCCTCGCCGTTGATCGGCCACCCCGGCCCGGTCCTGTGATTCGTCCGCGTCAAAAACCGCGAGTGATCGTGGTTCGAGAGCTCGTTCATCGCGCACTGCAGCGACAGGGTCGGAAAGCGCGCCATCGCGCGGCGCATCGCTTTCTCGAACGCGGCGCCGTCCCCGAGCCTCTCCTCCTTAAACTCGCCGCTGTGCTTCTCCATGCCCGTCAGGAACCAGGTCACCGGCTCCATGAAGGCGTCATAGTTCATCACCGAATCCCACTCGCCGCTTCCCAGCCACGCCGCGGGATCCCCGTAGTGCTCCGCCACGATCAGGGCTTCGGGATTCGCCTCCCGGACCGCGCGGCGAAACTGCTTCCAGAAGCCGTGATTGTACGCCTCGCTGTGACCGAGGTCGGCCGCGACATCCAGGCGCCAGCCGTCCGCGCGCCAGGGAAGCGACACCCATTTGGCCCCGACCGCGCAGATCTCGTCTGCGAGCGTCGCCGAGCCCTCATAGTCGAGCTTGGGCAGCGTCTCGAAGTCCCACCAGGCCTCGTACGAATCATTCTCCGGCCAGCGCTCCTCCCGGAAGCGGAAGCGGTCCCGCCAGGGGCTGTCCGCCGCAAGATACGCGCCGCGCGCATACCCGTCGCGCCCCTCGTAGATCCGCTCGCGGTCCATCCAGTAGTGGAAGGAGCCGCAGTGGTTGAAGACACCGTCCATGATCAGGCGCATCCCGCGCCGGTGGATCTCCTCCGCGAGGTCCGCAAAATACTGATCCGCCGCCTCCAAAATGGCCGGATCCGTGCTCAGCAGCTGATAGCGGTCCGCCCCGAAGGTGTCCTCCGCCGCCCCCGCCGGCGTCAGGTGCGGGTCGATGTGCCCGTAGTCCTGCGTGTCGTAGCGGTGGTTCGAGGGCGAGAGGAACAGCGGGTTGAAGTAGATCGCCTCCACCCCGAGATCCTCGAGATAGTCAAGCTTCTCCGCGACGCCCGGCAGATTCCCGCCGTAAAACCGGTGCACATCCGGCCGCCCCACCGGGGCGTTCCAGTCCTCCGACCGCTGCGCCGTCAGCCCGATGTACTCATACTCGCCGTCCCGCACACCGCTGTCCGGCTCCCCGCGGCGGAAGCGGTCCGTGAAGATCTGATACATCACCGCGCCGCGCGCCCAGTCCGGCACCCGGAATCCCGGGTAAATGCCAAACGGCTCGTTCTCCGCCTCGGTCCTGTCCGCACTCACGCCCGTTTTACCGTACCAGCGCGTCCGTCCGCCGCCGGTCACCTCGAAGACGTAGCGGAAGGGTTCTTCGCCGAGCGTGTGCCGGGCCTCAAACCAGTCAAATGCTTCATCCGACCGCACGCGCTCCATCCGGAGACAGAGCTCCCCGCTGAGGAGCCGGACCTCGTCCTCGTAGCCGTGCCCGGTGCGCAGCCGGATGGCTGCCTCGTCGCCCGGCGCCGGCATCACCGGCGTGATATACCGTTCGCCCTCGTCGCTGTGCAGGGCCAGGTCCGCGGCCCGGTTTGTATCCGTCATCTCATTTCCTCCGTTGCTGTCTGTCCTGCGGAATCGAGCAGGACGAGTCCTGCTCGATTGGTCTTCGCTCCGCTACGGTCCGCGCTGCCGAACGTCCACCGGGTCTCCGCTTCGCTTCGGTTGGTGTTCACAGCGTGCCACTGGCACACAACACCGTTCAGCGCTGCGGCATTCGCCGGATGAACACGCAAGCGTGTTCACCCGGCTCATTGCTGACGCGGACACGACAGATGCGCTCCCGTCTCCGGAAGCGCATGCCGATGCCGGCAGCCGCGTCCGACACGCGTGCTGCCTGCGGCTCAGAAGAGAGCTTCGAACTCCTCCCTCGAGAGCTTTTCTTTTTCCATCAGGAGCGCCGCGCTCTTCTCAAGCACATCGCGGTGCTCTGTGATCAGTTCCGTGGCCTTCGCGTACGCCTCGTCGACGATCCGCTTGACCTCCTCATCGATCTGCGTCGCCACCCGCTCCCCGAACATGCGCGTGTGCGCCAGGTCGCGGCCGATGAAGATCTCGTCGTCCTCCTGCTCATAGTTGACCGGGCCGAGCTTCTCCGAGAAGCCGTACCGCGTCACCATGGTGCGCGCCGCCGCCGTCGCCTGCTTGATATCCTGGGACGCCCCGGTCGTGACATCGCCGAAGACCAGCTCCTCGGCGACGCGGCCGCCCAGCGCCACCACGATGTTCTCAAACATCTGGCTGCGGGTGCTGAACATCTCATCCTTCTCCGGCAGCGGCATCGTGTAGCCGGCCGCCCCGGTGCCCGTCGGGATCACCGAGATCGTGTGGACCGGCCCGACATCCGGCAGCACATGGTAGAGGATCGCGTGCCCGGACTCGTGGTAGGCCGTGATCTTCTTCTCCTTCTCGGAGATCACGCGGCTCTTCTTCTCCGCGCCGATCCCGATCCGGATGAAGGCTTTCTCGATATCCTGCTGCGTCAGGTAGCTCCGGTGTTCCTTCGCCGACCCGATCGCCGCCTCGTTCATCAGATTCTCCAGATCCGCGCCCGTGAAGCCCGCCGTGGTCCGCGCCACGGTCGCCAGGTCCACATCGTCCCCGAGCGGCTTGTTTCTGGCGTGCAGGCGCAGGATCTCCTCGCGCCCCGCACGGTCCGGACGGCCCACGCTGACCTGCCGGTCAAACCGGCCGGCGCGGAGGATGGCCGGATCCAGGATGTCCACGCGGTTGGTCGCGGCCATCACGATGATGCCCTCGTTCGCGCTGAAACCATCCATTTCCACGAGGAGCTGATTGAGCGTCTGCTCGCGCTCGTCGTGGCCGCCGCCCATGCCGGTGCCGCGGCGGCGTCCGACCGCGTCGATCTCATCGATGAAGACGATGCAGGGCTGGTGCCGCCGTGCCTCGTCAAAGAGGTCGCGTACACGCGAGGCGCCCACACCGACAAACATTTCCACGAAGTCCGATCCGGAGATCGAGAAGAACGGCACGCCCGCCTCTCCCGCGACCGCGCGGGCCAGCAGCGTCTTGCCGGTGCCGGGCGGGCCGACGAGGATCACACCCTTCGGGATCCTGGCCCCGACCCGGAGAAACTCCTCCGGCGACGAGAGGAACTGCACGATCTCCTGCAGCTCTTCCTTCTCCTCCTGCAGACCGGCCACGTCCGCAAATGTCACGCGTTTCGCATCGGGCGTGAACAATTTGGCGCGGCTGCGGCCGAAATTCATCATCGCACCGCCCCCGCCGCCGTTCTGGCGCGTGAGCATGGCCATGAAGAACATCATCATGACCGCCATCAGCACCAGCGGCAGGATCGTCGTGATATACATGCCCCGCCGGGAAATGTCACGCACCTCCACGACCACGTCGTAGTCGCTGATCATCTCCTCCGCCGCGTTCACATCCGTGACGTTCACCGTGAGCTGTTCGTCCTCGGTCGTCGTCACCAGGAGGGACCCGGTCGGCACTTCCTCGTTCTGGATGATCTCCACCTTGGAGACCTCTCCCTTTTTCAGCAGCCGGCTCAGCTCCCGATAGGTCGTGTCGCTGCGTCCCGTCAGGCTGTCCTGCAGTGCCAGCACCAGCAGCACGCAGAGCAGGCCCAGCAGTACATAGAAGCCGGCGCCTCTTCCGTTTCTGTTCAATGTGTTTCCTCCGTGTCACTTGTCAGATCAGCCCGGAGCGTCTGCCGCCGCGGGCGTACCGATCAAGTGTATTCGGCAGCTCCGGGCGAAGGCTGATGCAGCGCTTCGTCCGGTCCGATGGTGAACTTCGCCGTTACTCCTCCGTCAGTGTCATCACGCCGATATACGGCAGATTGCGGTAGCGCTGGTCGTAGTCCAGCCCGTAGCCGATCACAAACTCGTCCGGGATCTTGAAGCCCTGGTAATCCACGTCCACGTCGACCACCCGGCGCTCCGGCTTGTCGAGCAGCGTGCAGAGACGGAGCGACGCCGGATTGCGGCGCTGCAGATTCTCGAGCAGATAGCTCAGCGTGCGCCCGGAATCGATGATGTCCTCCACGACGATCACGTCCTTGCCCTCGATCGGGTCGTCCAGATCCTTGATCAGCTTCACGACGCCGGTCGAATGCGTGCCGGCCCCGTAGCTCGACACGGACATGAAATCCATCGTCACCGGGATGGAGAGCTTCTTCGCCAGATCGCAGACGAAGAACACGCTGCCCTTCAGGATCCCGATGAGGTGGACCGTGCGCCCCTTGTAATCCTCACTGATCTGATCCGCCATCTGCTGAATACGCTCCTCGACTGTCTCCTGCGGGATCAAAACTCTGGTCTCTTCCTTCATGCTCGCCCCTCCTGCGTAGTGCCTTGTCTGAGGGAGATCCTGAGGCAGGCCGTATCGCCCGGCCGTACCTTCGCTCCCTCGCTGAGCCGGCCGCCCACCACCCAGAGGACGTGCGACCCCCGGGCCACGAGCAGCAGTGCGCCGCGCTTCTCCCGCGGCACCTTCTCGTTGATCAGGTACTCTTTCAGCTTCTGTCTGTGCCCGCCGCCGGTCAGCAGATAGTCGCCCGGCCGGCGCGTGCGGATGCACAGCGGTTCCCCGCCGCCGTCGCATTCCAGTATTGTATCATACGCCAGCCATTTCGTGTACCTTTTTTCGGGGAAATGGCAGGGAACGCCTTCCCCCTCCAGCACCTCACACACAAACCGCCTCCCGCCCGCCTCGACGATGCCGCTGCCCGTGATCGGCACACAGATCTGTGCGGCTTCTGCGTCAGTTTCCGGCCATGCGCATCGCAGCAGCTGCAGGCAGCCGCCGCTTCGCCGCGCATACAGGCCGCCGGGCAGGTCCGCGCTTCGGCCTTCGCTGCCGGCCGTCAGGTCCTCCAGCATCCGGATGTGCACCGCGCCGATGTCCCGCAGACTTTCCCCGGGCATCACCCGGCGCACGCCTTCCCGCAGCACGCGGCTGCGGATATACGGGTCAAGTGCGCGGAGCGGCGCCGTGTCCAGTATCAGACAGCCGTCTGCCTGCGCAGCGGGTCCGGGGACCTGGTCATCTGTCTCTGCGGCGGGTCCGGCCATCTGGCCGTCTGTTTTCGCATCCGGTCCGGGGACCAGGCATGCCGCCAGCGCCTGCTGCGTCACCCGCTCCAGATAGTCCTCGGCGGCGGCAGCCTGTCCGGCGGCGGCGGCGATGTGCTCCGCCGCGCGCTCGTTTACCTGCGCCATCGCCGGGAGAACGCTGTGCCGGATGCGGTTGCGCGTGTAGGCCGTGTCCGCATTCGTGCTGTCCGTCCGCCAGACAGCCCCGATTTCCGTCAGCCCCGCCTCGATCTGCGCCCGCGAAAACTCCAGCAGCGGCCGGAGCAATCGCTGCTCCCCGCTCCCGGCGCGGCCATTCTCCTGCTCGACTGCCGCCGTTTCCGCCCCGGGGGCTGCTCCGCCGGTCGGCACCTCTTCTGTTCCGACTGCTTCTTCACCGGTCAGCACCTCTTCTGTTCCGACTGCTTCTCCGCCGGTCGGCACCTCTTCTGTTCCGACTGCTTCTTCACCGGGCGGCGTATGTATCTGCCTGCTGCCCGCCGGCAGCGTGCTCACCGGGCGGATGCCGGTCAGGCCTTTCAGGCCGCTGCCCCGCGCCAGGTTCCAGAGGACGGTCTCCGCGAGGTCGCCCCGGTTGTGGGCCACGGCGACCCAGGCGGCGCCTTCCTCGCGCCGGATTTCTTCAAACAGGCTGTAGCGCACGGCCCGGCCGGCTTCCTCGAGCGATAAGCCGCGCTCCGCCGCGATGCGCGGCACGTCCGCGCGGCAGATCCGGCAGGGCACCTGCAGGCCTTCACACAGCTCCCGCACAAAACGCGCATCCGCCTCGCTCTCTTCGCCGCGGATCCCGTGCTCGACATGCACCACGCTCAGGCGCAGGCCCGGCTCCTCCCGCAGGCTCGCCAGCAGGTACAGCAAACAGACCGAGTCCGCCCCGCCGGAGACCCCCGCAAGGATCCCGTCACCGCGACGAACCCCGGCGCCGTCAAGAAACCGCCGCACGGTCTTCTTCATATCCGGGAATATCTGCGTCTGTCCCGTCATCTCTCCTCCTGCCATCCGATATATCCTTCCGCCTGTGTCCTTCGGTGCATCGCTTCGCATCTGTTCCGGGCATGTGTCCGGCCGCCGCGCGCGGGTGCTCTGATGCCATTCCACTTGTTGTCGCGGCCCCTCCGGAGCACTCCGGCCGCGCGCGGGTGCTCTGATGCCGCTCCGGACACATACCGGCCGCCGCGCGATTGCATAGAAAATGGCTGCCGCATCCTCTGCGGCAGCCACGCTGGGTTCCGATGTCACCGTCCGCAGGTCAGTCCTCCTGCCGGAAGATCACCTCGTCCGGATAGACCAGCCCGAATTTCTCTCTGGCCGTCTTCTCCACATACTCATCGCTCTGTGTATACTGCTTGAGTGCCTCGATCTCCCTGCTGCGGTCCTCCGCTTCGGTGATCTCCTCCTGCAGCTCCGCGATCTGCGCGGCATAGGACTGATTCCTGGCCGCGAGCTCGCTTCGCTTTACGAGCAGCACGCATATCAGAACCGCAACCACGATGATGATCGCGATCACCCCGCGGCGGTTCCCCTCCGAAACGCTCTTATTTTTCTTCCCCGACATGCCCCTTATCTCCCCTGAAAGCATATAACTACATGTATTTTATGCGATTTCAACAGGAGATTCAAGTGTTTTGTTACAGATAGCGGAACATCTCCTGCGCTTCTTCCTTGCGCACGGTCTCCTGCACGCTCAGGACCTCCGCCTTCACATTGCCCTTGCCGAAGGCGATCTCGATCACATCGCCCACCTTCACCGGCGCGGAGGCGCGGGCGACTTTGCCGTTGACCGTCACGCGGCCCGCGTCGCAGGCTTCATTGGCCACGGTCCGGCGCTTGATCAGGCGCGACACTTTTAAATATTTATCGAGTCTCATGTATATTCCTCCACTACCGCCCATCTTCCTTGCCGAAACTGCCGACGGCCCGGTACGCTTTCCGGCCGCAGCGTAAAAACCGCTGTGCAAAGCCGCCTTCCCGCCAACCGCTGTGCAAAGCCGCCTTCCCGCCAACCGCTGTGCAAAGCCGCCTTCCCGACCGCAGCCCCGACCGGCCGATGATGACACAAAGACCGGGGATCGCTCCCCGGTCTTCGCCATTCGTCTCATTCACCGTGCAGAAGAATCCTGCCCGGTTCTCTCCCGATCGCATCCGCCCTGTGCGCAGGCGCCGGCCGACGCGTCCGGGTTCAGGCTGCCTCAGTTCAGGCTGTCCTTCAGCTGCTTGCCGGCCTTGAACTTCGGGCTCTTGGAAGCCTTGATCTTCATGGTCTCGCCGGTCTGCGGATTTCTTCCCTCGCGGGCCGCTCTCTCGGACACCTCGAAGGTACCGAAGCCGATGATCTGCACCTTGCCGCCGTCGCGAAGCTCCTCACCGACGCTCTCCACAAATGCGTTCAGTGCCTTCTCCGCATCCTTCTTGCTCATCTCAGCCTTTTCCGCCATTGCGGCGATCAGTTCTGTCTTGTTCATAACTGGATCTCCTTTTCTTCCTTACGATATTCGATATGCCGATATCCGTTTCGGTCACGGGCACGGACCGCATCCGCCGGCCATCCTTCCGGCCGCTTCTGCCGCTCCGCCAACCCGCCTGCCCGCGGGCAGACACGTGTATACTTATACTCTCCCCCCGCCCTTTTGTCAAGACAAGTCAGCGGCCGGGAAAAACCTGCCGAAACGTTTATCCGTATGGTTTCTGCGCCGTTTTGCCGGCCACGCCCCGCTGCTGCCTCAGGCAGCAGCGCAGGTGCATGCCGGTGTGCCGCAGAATCCGACAGCTGTCAGGCCTTCGTCAGCTCATCGACCATGGCGAGCACGGCCTTGCCGAAGTCCGCGCTCTTCTGCTCCGCATCCTCCAGGCTCGTGCCGACGACGCCGTAGTAGAACTTGATCTTCGGCTCGGTGCCGGACGGGCGGACGCACAGCCAGGCGTCATTCTCCAGCTCATAGTACAGGACATTCGACTTCGGCAGCCCGGTCGGGGTCTCCTCGCCGGTCGCGCAGTCGCGGATCCTGTCCTCACTGTAATCGCGGACCTTCAGGACCTTGTAGCCGGCGACCTCCGCCGGAGCGTTGGCGCGCAGCGTCTCCATGATCTCACGGATCTTCTGCAGGCCTTCCATGCCCTTCAGCGACACCGACTGGATGTCATCCTTGTAGTAGCCGCAGCGCTCCCACAGATCCACCATCGCATCCCAGAGCGTCATGTTCTTCGTCGCATAGTACGCGGCGCTCTCGGCCAGGGCCATGACCGCCACGATCGCGTCCTTGTCGCGCGCGTGCGTGCCGATCAGGCAGCCGTAGCTCTCCTCGAAGCCGAAGAGGTAGGTGCCCTTCTTCTGCTGCTCCATTTCCAGGATCTTGCGGCCGATCCACTTGAAGCCGGTCAGGCACTCGTACTCGTCCACGCCGTAATAGCGCGCGATCGCGTCGGCCAGGTTGGTCGTGACGATCGTCTTGATCAGCACGCCGTCCTCCGGCAGTCCCTTCAGGGCCTTGCGCTGGCCGATCTCATAGTCCGCCAGCAGGCAGCCGGACATGTTGCCGGTGAGGTCATGGTATTCGCCGTTCTTATCCTTCACGCGCACGCCGAGGCGGTCCGCATCCGGGTCCGTCGCGAGGACCAGGTCCGCATCCACCTCGCGGGCTTTTTTCAGGCCGAGCTCAAAGGCTTCCGCCGCCTCCGGGTTCGGATAGCTGACGGTCGGGAAATGGCCGTCGGGCTCTGCCTGCTCTTCGACCACATACACGTTCTCAAAACCGAGCTCCTTCAGGATCCGGCGCGCCGGGACATTGCCCGTGCCGTGCAGCGGCGTGTACACGATCTTCAGCTTCGACGCCTGCTCGGCGATCGCTTCCGGATGCAGCACGTTCTTCTTCAGGGCCTCGATGTAGGGATCGTCGACATCCCTGCCGATCGTGATGTACAGACCGGCCGCGACGGCCTCGTCCTTCTCCATGCTCTTGCAGGCGGAATAATCCGTGATCGCGCGGACCTCATCCATGATGCCGGTGTCGTGCGGCGGCGTGATCTGCGCGCCGTCCTCCCAGTAGACCTTGTAGCCGTTGTATTCGGCCGGGTTGTGGCTCGCCGTGATGTTGATGCCGGCGATGCAGCCGAGGTGACGGACCGCGAAGGACAGCTCCGGCGTCGGGCGGAGCGCGTCGAACACGTACGCCTTGATCCCGTTCGCCGCCAGGGTCTGCGCGGCGTAATCCGCGAACTCGGTGGCCATGATCCGGCAGTCATGGGCGATCGCGACGCCCTTGTCCTGTCCGCCCACGCGGAGGATGTAATTGGCCAGACCCTGCGTGGCCTTGCGCACGACATACTTGTTCATGCGGTTGGTCCCGGCGCCGATGATCCCGCGCAGTCCGGCGGTGCCGAACTCCAGGTCCGTGTAGAAGCGCTCACGGATCTCCTTCTCGTCGTCCGCGATCGCGCGAAGCTCCGCCTTCGTCTCCTCGTCGAAGTACGGGTCTGCCAGCCAGTGTTCATAAGCCTCTCTGTACTGTTCCATATTCTTTTCCTTTCCTCGCATATGCTGTATTTTCCTGTCGCCTCGGCACCCGGGCCGGGGTGATCGTCGGTACGAACTTTTATGCCGTTCTCTGCCTCAGAGCACGGTATCGGCATACACCTTCTGAATCTTCGTGTAGCCGTTCTTCTCCAGCATTTCCACCTGGAACTTCGCGTTCTTCTTGAGGACCTCGACGGCCACGGTGCCGCCCTCCCGGCGCTCGGCGGCCGCCTGCTGCAGCACGCGGCGCATCGTCTCGTCCCCGGCCTTCTTATCGACCAGGTACGCCTTCTTCTCTCCGGCTTCCTCCGGCATGAAACCGCTGTCGCGCAGGATCGTCACGATGCGCTCGAAGCCGATGGAGAACCCGCAGGCCGGCGCGTCCTGACCGGAGAAGTTTCCGATCATCTTGTCGTAGCGGCCGCCGCCCGCGATCGACGAGCGGAAGCGGTCGATGCTGATCTCGAAGATCGTCCCGGTGTAGTACCCCATGCCGCGCACCAGCGTCGGGTCAAATGTCAGATTCACCGACGGGTCGATGAGCAGCCTGGCCGTCTCCATGATGTGATCGAGGTTTTCCGCGACGCCGTCCTCAATGGTCTCCGCGAGGCCGTTCGCGATGAACTCGCGCACGCTCTTCGCGCTCTCACGCGCCGCGAGCAGCTCCATGATGCGCGCGGCACAGTTCTCATCAAAGCCCTGGTCGAGCAGGTCCCTCTTCACGCCGTCCTCCCCGATCTTGTCGAGCTTGTCCAGCGTCACGTACACGTCCGGCAGCTGCTCCTCGCTGAACCCGGCCGCGATCGCCATCGCCTTCAGGATCCGGCGGTCGTTGATATGCACCGTGAAGCCGCTGATCCCGGCCTCGGAGAAGATCCGCACCAGCGCCTGCGTGGTCGCGCTGATCAGCTCGATCTCCGCCAGGTTCGACTCGTCGCCGATGATGTCGATGTCGCACTGGGTGAACTGGCGGAAACGTCCCTTCTGCGGCCGGTCGGCGCGGAAGACATTGCCGATCTGCAGCGCCTTGAAGGGCGACGGCAGGTCGTTGCGGTTGTTCGCGTAGTAGCGCGAGAGCGGCAGCGTCAGGTCGTAGCGCAGGCCGCTGTCGGCGAGTTCGCCGGTTTTGAGCCCTCGCTCGAGCTCCGCGCCGCGCTTGAGCACCTTGAAGATCAGCTTCTCATTCTCCCCGCCCATCTTGCCGGTCAGGTTCTCGATGTGCTCCACCACCGGTGTCTCGATCTCATGGAAACCGCAGGAGAGATAGGTGTCCCGGATCAGGCCGAGCACATGGCGCCGCAGCGTCATGTCCGCGGGCAGGAAATCCTGCATCCCGGTCACGGGTGTCTTGATAAATTTCATAGTCGGTCAGATTCCTTTCCTGTCTGTAGTCTGTTGCCCGGGAGACGCCGCCTGAGCCTGCCGCCGCCTGCCCTCTTCGCGCATCCGGCCGCCCGGATCCGCCCGTGTCCTTCGCACACCCGGCCGCCCGAAGCCGCCCGTCCCGGTCCTTCCAACAGTATACCCTCTCAAAAATGCGCGCGCAACTTCCTTTTCTGTACACCCTTTCACATCTCCTCGGCGCGCTCGAGCAGGATGTCCCGCCGGTTCAGCGTCGGGTCCGCGAGCACCAGGTCGAAGAGCTCCGCGAGCGTCCGCCCGATCTGCACGCCCGACGCGACGCCGGCCCGCTGCAGATCATTGCCGTTCACCGCGAGGTCCTTCAGGCTCAGGCAGTCACCGCGCGCGAGGATCCGCTCATAGATCTTCCGCACGCCGGTAAGCCACTCAAGCTTCTTCTCCCAGACCTCCGGGTTCTGCCCGCGGATGTCCGCCTGCTTCACCTCCAGAAATGCCGGAAACAGCTCCTCCCCGATCGTCACCACCGCGCGCCGCACTCCTTCGTCCGTCAGCGGCGGATACAGGGAGTGATTCCGCACCAGCGCCACACTCTGCCGCTCGGTGGCGCGGTCAAAGCGGAGCCGCCGCAGGAGCTTCACCGTGACATCCGCGCTGGCGGCGGCGTGGCCGCGGTAATGGAAGATGCCATTTTCGTCGAGGGTGCGCACCTGCGGCTTGCCCATGTCGTGGCAGAGCATCGTCAGGCGCAGCAGGCGGTCGGGCGGGCAGGCCATCATCGTCCGGATCGTGTGCTCGCCCACCGTGTAAATGTGATGGGCATTATTCTGCTCACAGTTCATCATCGCGTCAAACTCCGGCAGGATCACGGCCGTGACGCCGGCCTGCCAGGCCTCGCGCAGGACTTCCGGATGCGGCGAGGTGATCAGCTTGACGAGCTCGGCCTGGATGCGCTCGGCGCTGACGTACGCGAGCGACGGGGCCAGCGCCGCGGCCGCCTTGCGCGTCTCCTCCTCGACCGTGAAGCCGAGCTGCGCGCTGAAGCGGAAGGCGCGCAGGATGCGCAGGGCGTCCTCCTCGAAGCGCTCGCGGGCGCTGCCCACGCAGCGGATGATCTGATTCTCCAGATCCTCCCGCCCGCCGAACAGGTCCACGATCGCGCCGTCCGCGCCGAGGGCCATCGCGTTCACCGTGAAGTCCCTCCGCCGCAGGTCGTCCGCCAGATCCGGGGTAAATGTCACGCTCTCCGGATGCCGGTGGTCGGTGTACGCGCCGTCGACACGGTAGGTGGTCACCTCGTAGTTCTCCCCGCCGAGCCGCACGGTCACCGTCCCGTGCTTGATGCCGGTGTCGATGGTTTTCCTGAACAGCGCCTTGACCTGCTCGGGCCGGGCCGCCGTGGTGATGTCCCAGTCCGCCGGCTCGCGGCCGAGCAGCAGGTCCCGCACGCAGCCGCCGACGGCGTAGGCTTCAAAGCCCGCCGCGCCCAGCGTGTTCAGGATCTGCGCCACGCGCGGCGGTATCGTGATGTCTCTGATGTCTCTGTTTCTGTTTTCGTTTTCCGTCATGTATACCTCCGCGGCAGCCTGGTACCGCCGCACGATCTTGTATGTCTCTGCCGAATATTTTCGTCTTCGCCTCCGGACGCCTGTTTCTCTGCCGGCCCCACTCTCCCGGCCGCCGCCAGTTTACCGCATCCGCCCCTTTCATGCACAACGAGATTTTATGAAACCAATTTCAGTGATTGCTTACAGGGGCCCTCGCGCGGGGATTTTCATCTTGACACAAAAAGTTGCGGGCGATATAATCTTAGGGCAATCTGAGATTGACGGTTTTAAGATACATGGCCCTGTTAATGATGAAATCTTATGGATCATATGCCAGGCAGCCCACGTTTTTTATTACCCACGATCAGAAATTTCATTATTAGTGAGGATGGAGGATTCCCGTCATGAACAAAGGTACCGTTAAGTGGTTCAACGCTGAAAAAGGTTACGGTTTTATCACCGGTGAGGATGGCAACGATGTGTTCGTTCACTTCTCTGCGATCCAGGGCGAAGGCTTCAAGACTCTGGAAGAAGGCCAGGCTGTTTCCTATGATCTGACCGAAGGCAATCGCGGCATGCAGGCTTCGAACGTTGTGAAGCTCTGATCACCGGTCTTTGCGATATACAGCACCACAGGAAATCGGGCGGTCCGCTTAGGCGGGCCGCTCTTATTTTTTTACTGTAAAAGTCCCAAGAGCCCAAGCCGGCAGGCGCCGGGCGATTGGCTGACTTTTCGTATACCTGTGATGCACGCTGAACCGAGC
>Ga0065709_1005265_pt1 | contig 51704 bp, 36 predicted proteins | sample Hoacrofraction14_2_FD_59096 | JGI IMG/M metagenome (GOLD analysis project Ga0065709, IMG submission 59096) | Hoatzin crop microbial communities from Cojedes, Venezuela, sample from fiber fraction 14 v1 | ecosystem: Host-associated > Birds > Digestive system > Esophagus > Crop | place: Venezuela...
ATTATGATTACGGCGAAGGATTCCGAATACGATAAGGTGAAAGGACTCGATCTTGGCGCGGATGATTACATCTCAAAGCCTTTCGGTATGATGGAATTTCTGGCAAGGGTTCGGGCGGTCTTAAGACGGGGCGGCCGTGCCCAGGATAAAAATTTTGAAGACGTGCTCGTGTACAAAGAGTTAAAGCTGAAAAAAGCACAGCACCTGGTGACTGCCGGCGGAGAACCCGTTGAACTCACCCTGAAAGAGTTTAAACTGCTGGAATATCTTATGGCTAATGAAGGAATTGTTCTCACCAGAGATCAGCTTCTTTCTCAGGTATGGGGCTACGATTTTAACGGAGAGAGCCGAACGGTTGACGTTCATGTCCGAACGCTGCGCGCAAAGCTCGGAGCCTGTGGTGAATATATAGAAACTGTCCGCGGAGTTGGCTACCGGATCGGCGGAGCAGTCGAATAAGGAAAGAAAAATAATGAGAAAGCGAATATTCAGAAGCTTTGCCGTTCTGATTGTGCTGGCTATCATTTTGACGTTTGCCGCGATGGAATACATTTCCTATCAGGACGCCTGCGCCAATATGAGAAGCTGGGCGGAAGAAGATGCAAAGCTCCTTGCAGAATATATAGGCGAATATGGAACGGATGCGTTAAATGAAGATATTGCCGGAATCATAGAAGGGCGAATCACGTTTATAGCAAGTGACGGAACGGTCATTTACGAAAGCGATGAAGACAGTGCGCTTATGGAAAATCACTCCGAACGTCCGGAAGTACAGGAGGCATTTGCAGACGGAAGCGGCTCTGCGACAAGACTTTCGGAAACCTTTGGCAAACAGTCTTATTACTACGCTTACAGAACCTCTGATGGAAATGTAATTCGTATATCCAGGACAATGGATACAGTGTGGAGCGAGGTCTTTTCAAGAATAGGCATTGCGGCTGCCCTGATAGCACTTCTGGTGCTTCTGGAACTTTTCCTTGCCAAGTCCGTCACCAGCAGGATCGTTGCTCCGATTAACGCTTTGAACCTTAAGAATCCGCATGAGCAGGAGGATGAGCCTGTTTACGAGGAACTGGAGCCGCTGCTTGACAGGATAGAGGATCAGAATAAGCAGATTCGCTCGCAGATGGAACAGCTGCGAAAGGATCAGGAACAGTATCTGGCTATTACGGAAAATATGCAGGACGGTCTGATAATTACAGATACCGAGAATGTACTNTCTATAAACAAAGCTGCACAGAAGCTGTTTGATGTAAGGCCCGAGNAATGCATAGGACATAATGTCATTACCGTGAATCGTGATGAGGAAATGAGTGAAGCTTTTAAAACGGCTCTGTCCGGCAGATACTATGAAAAGACATTCGAAAAGGACGGAAGGACGTATCAGGTTCACGCCGCTCCGGTAGTGGATAATGGCGTGTCCGTGTACGGAACCGTTATCCTTACAATGGATGTTACGGAAAAGGCCCAGGCCGAGGGAATCCGCCGTGAATTTACTGCCAATGTATCTCATGAGCTTAAGACTCCGCTTATGTCGATTTCGGGTTATGCCGAGCTTATTGAAAACGGTCTCGCAAGAAATGAGGATGTGACAGAGTTTGCAGCAAGAATTCATTCCGAGGCGACCAGGCTTAAAAATCTCGTGGAGGATATCATCCGCCTGTCCAGAATGGAAGAGGGCGGGAATGAAATGAAAAAAGAGCAGGTCAGCCTGTATGAGGTATGTGAAGAGGTGGCCGAGGCCCTTAAGCCTTACGCTGAGGAAAACGGAATAAGCTTTGACTTCACCGGCACGGAAGAGTTTGTGTACGGAGCCAAGCAGATCCTGTTTGAAATGGTCTACAACCTCTGCGATAACGCCGTGAAATATAATAAAAAAGGCGGGTCAGTGAAGCTTATCCTTTCGGAAAATTCCGGGCGCCCGGTGGTTACGGTAAAGGATACGGGAATCGGCATTCCCAAAGAACATCAAAAACGAGTGTTTGAACGTTTCTATCGGGTGGACAAGAGCCATTCTCGGGAAACCGGAGGAACCGGACTCGGCCTCTCGATTGTCAAGCATGGAGCTATGCTGCATGATGCGGAGATTGAAATCCAGTCGGCTCCGGGCGCAGGAACGGAGATTAGTATTCTTTTTCCCAAAAAATAAAAGAAGACCCTTCCGTTTTATATGGCCATGTTCTTGTAGGCATTAGCTTGACGCCCTGCATTTTCAAAAGCCCCTGTAAAAAATTCGAAAGGCGTGGTATCTTAGTTAGGTAAAACTAACGGCAAAGCCCTTCCATTTGCAGGAGGTGAATTATGCGGAGCGACAAAGAGTACAAGGAGCTTTCGATAAAAGAGTTTACGAAGGCGGCGAAAAATTATGGCACGGACAAGTCCGGCATCTATAAGATGTGCGCCGAGGATTACGACCCGATACTCGAAGAGCTCAAGAAGGAGCCGTTCGGCACTCTGCTCGACGCGGGCTGCGGCAACGCGCCAATGCTCTCGCTCTTGGTCGAAGAGTTCCCGGACGTTAAGTTCACCGGGCTGGATCTGACGGCCGCGATGATCGAGAGCGCGAGGGAGAAGAAACTTCCGAACACGACGCTCGTGGTCGGCGACTGCGAGAATATGCCGTTCGAAGAGAACTCCTTTGACGTAATCATCAATTCGCAGAGCTACCACCATTATCCGGACCCGCAGAGCTTTTTCAACAGCGTCTGTTCCGTGCTGAAGCCGGGCGGACGGCTTATCATGCGCGACAATACCAGCAACAGCAAGGCGCTCTTGTGGCTCGCGAACCATATCGAGATGCCGCTCGCGAACCTCGTCGGCCACGGGGACGTAAAGGTCTCGTCGCTCGATGAAGTGAGGGAGTACTGCACGAAGGCTGGACTGAAGGTCGAAAAACTCGAGGCTCAAAAGAAGCTCAGGCTGCATTTGGTGGCAAGGAAAGAAAAGTAAGCCCTTAAGGCAAGGACGCCTTTGACAGTCAGATATTTGTGAAAACCTCCGGACTGATATAAGATGCTTGTATCGGGCCGGGGGTTTTATTTTCGGGAATGCGCCTCTGACGATAAATGACTGCAAGGAGCGGTTGAATTCCGGATTTCTGCATTTATAATGTAAGCTGCGGAAGAAAGGAAGAGAAACCGGGAGGGAATATGTCGTACTGCGATTGGTCGGGCATGGGAGAGCTGATGCGCGCCTACCACGATGAGGAGTGGGGCGTGCCGGTCCGCGACGACCGCAGGCAGTTCGAGTTCTTGATGATGGAAGTCATGCAGTGCGGCCTCAATTGGAAAATGATGCTCGACAAGCGCGAAATATTCAGGCGCTGCTTCGCAGGCTTCGATTACGAGGCCGTGGCGGGATTCGGTGAGGACGATGTCGAGAGGATACTTTCGACGCCGGGGATGATCCGCTCGCGCAGGAAGGCCGAAGCCGTCATATCGGACGCCCGGCATTTCATCGAGATAAGGGACGAGTTCGGGAGCTTCACGGACTACATCTGGTCATTTACGGGCGGAAAGACGATAATCTACGAAGGCCACGCCGAGGGGTACATACCCGCCTCGAACGGGCTTTCAGAGCGCATAAGCCGCGACCTCAAAAAGCGCGGCTTCAAGTACCTCGGCGGCGTCACTGTGTACTCGCACCTGCAGGCCGCGGGGCTGATCTGCGACCACGCCGCGGACTGTCCCTGCATGAAGAAAGTCCTGGCGATGAACGAGAGCACGGTGCTTCCGCGGGACGAAGAAAAGAATGTAGTCTGCTTCGGACAGAAGGAGGAATGATGGAGAGCAAAGTCAAGATAAGGCGGATGGAAGCGGGCGACAGGGACGAAGTCCTTGCAATGATGCGGGTGTTCTACGATTCGCCCGCCGTTTTCCACACCTCCTCGGACAGAGTGCTTGAAAATGACTTCGATGCCTGCGTCGGTAATTCGCCCTTTTTGGACGGCTACGTATTCGACGACGCGGGAAAGGCGGCGGGCTATGCGATGGTTTCGACTGCTTACACCACGGAGTACGGCGGCCTTTGCGGCTGGGTCGAGGACCTCTACTTGAAGCCTGGATACCGCGGCAGCGGGCTCGCCCGGCAGTTTTTTGAATCCCTGCAGGAGCTTTACCCCGACGCGGTCCGCTTCAAGCTCGAAGTCGAGCCTGAAAATGACAAGGCCGTCAGGGCTTACGAGGGCTGCGGCTGGTCGAAGCTTCCCTACTACGTCTTCGAGAGCGTCGTGCGCGAGGGCGGAGAGGACGGCGGCGAGGGCTTTAGGAAAATGCGCAGGATAAAGCAGGAACTGAGCAAAGACTGGACGGAAATCATTTTCAAAAACGGAACATCGGGCGTGCTTGCAGTCATGGGCGACGGAGGCTACCCCTACGCAGTGCCGGTCAGCTATGTCTACGAGGACGGCTGCATCTACTTCCATTCGGCGCTTTCGGGGCATAAGGTCGACGCCTTGAAAAAAAACGACAAGGTCTCGTTCTGCGTCATCGCGCGGGACGAGGTGATACCGGAGAAGGTCACGACGCACTACGCGAGCGCGGTGGCCTTCGGGCGGGCGGAATTCCTTCAGGGAGACGAGAAGCTGAAGGCGGCCCTGCTCCTGGCGGACAAATACAGCCGTGACTACCCCGAGGCGGTAAAGGACGACATTGACAGGAACTACTCGAGGATGAACATGATCCGCATTGCGGTAGAGCACATGACGGGGAAAGCCGGGCGCGAGATCGTGAACGAATACGGGGACGGCGGGCAAGAGTGAATGAGAGGGCGCGAATGGCTAAATTCGCTAAGTGGGCCGCGGCGGCGGTTATAGCGGCCGCGCTGGCGGCGGGGGCATTTACCGCGGCGGTTAATATCTGGATGTGTTCGAAGTTCGGCGCGAGGATAGTGGAGAAAGAGGAAGCGGCAGGCTGCGGCGCGGAGTGCGTTATCGTGCTCGGATGCAAGGCATACTCCGACGGGCGGCTCAGTCTCATGCTCAGGGACAGGATGGACGCGGCCATCGAACTCTACGAGGCGGGGGCGGCCGAAAAGCTTCTTTTGAGCGGGGCGCAGGACCTTGAGAAGAATTACGACGAGGTTACCGCCATGCACGACTACGCGGTGTCGAAGGGCGTGCCGGAAGAGGCGATAGACCTCGACGCGCTCGGGGTCTCGACCGAGGAGACCATGCGCCGCGCCAAAAGCGAGTACGGGATCGGAAAGGCCGTCGTCGTGACGCAGAGGTACCACCTCTACAGGGCGCTATTCGCGGCGGAAAGAAGCGGGATAGAAGCCGTAGGTTGCTCGGCACTTGAGGTCCGCTACCCCGGGCAGCTCTACCGCGACTTGAGGGAAGTGATCGCGAGGGCGAGCTACTTCCTCGGCGTCACGGGATGAGGCGGCCAGGGGCTTTTGCGGAGGGTGGAGAACGCGTGATGCCGCGGAGGTTCTTTGTACGAGGTTATTGTCGGGGCGGTGTTCGTGTTGTCCGTAAGGGCGAATACGCCGACGCAGCGGTGATTTTATGGATAAGGTGATTGTCGGGGTATCGGGCGGCGTCGATTCGGCGGTGGCCTGCAGGATTTTGATGGAGGAGGGGTACGAGCCGATAGGCGCGACCCTCTTTACGACGTCGGACGAGAACCGCATCGGCGAGACGGGGGACGCGGAAAAAGTTTGCTCGGACCTCGGGATAAGGCACGTGATACTCGACTGCAGGGACGAGTTCAGGGACAAGGTGATCGCGCCCTTTGCGGCAAAGTACAGGAGCGGCCTCACCCCCAACCCCTGCACGGGCTGCAACGCGGACCTAAAGTGGAACGAGCTGATGAAGGCCGCGGAGGATTTCGGTGCCTCCTTCGTCGCGACGGGGCATTACGCGAGGACAGCACTGCTTGAAAACGGGCGCTTCGCCATAAGGCGCGGCGCCGAGGATGCCCGCGACCAGTCCTATATGCTCTGCCGCTTGACGCAGGAGGAGATAGCGATGACGATCTTCCCGCTGGGCGGTATGACCAAGGCGGAGGTCAGGGCAAAGGCCGAAAGCCTCGGGATAAGCGTCGCCCACAAAGCCGACTCGCAGGAAATCTGTTTCGTGCCCGACGGCGGGCACGCGGAGTTCATCGAGGCCTTTGACGGAATGCCTTCAGTTCCCGGCAATTTCGTCGATGAAAATGGAAGCGTGCTTGGACGCCACAAGGGCCTCCTCCATTACACGGTCGGCCAGCGAAAGAGGCTCGGGATAGCCCTCGGGCGGCGGGTCTTCGTCTCGGAGCTACGACCCGAGACCAACGAAGTCGTGCTCTGTGACGGCGACGCGGTCTACACCGAGAGTTTCATGATAAATGACCTCCGCTTCATGGGCTCGCCCGAGCTGTCCGCAGGCGACTCCGCTGAAGGGCGGGTGTTCGTGCGCTACGGAAAGAAAGGAGCTGCGGCGCGACTTGAGGTCATGGAAGGAGGACTGGCGAAAGTGAGCTGCCTTGAGCCCATCAGGGCGGCCGCGCCCGGCCAGGACGCGGTCCTCTACAAAGGCGAAGTAATAATCGCGTCCGGGAGGATTATTTAACAGTCAGCGGGGCTAAAAAAGAAGCCGCTTTTTCCAGCGGCTTCTTTTGGCGTCTCGTGATATTTTTACAGTTACTTCTTGTTCGGATTGTATTCCTTGAGCTTCTTGCGGTAGCGCCTGAAGTCCTTGAGCGACTTGGTTCCGATCTTGATGATCTTCTTGGCGTTGATCGAGTTGTCGCCGCCCTGGCGCGGACGGAAGGTGATCTCACGGAAAGTGTATTTCTCCTTGTAGTACGCCGCGCAGACCGTCAGCATGACGTTCGGGAGGTTGTAGTCGTCCTCAAAGAGCGGCAGGTAGCGCGTGAGGAACGAACGGCGCATGAGGCGGAAGGGCGCGTTCGAATCGGGCACCTTGACCTTGAAGAAGAGGCGGAGCAGCTTGCACAGCGAGTTCTCGACGAACTTGCGGTTCTTGCCGTCCTGACGGACCGTCCTCTTGCCGAAGATGGCGCTGTAGCCCTTCCTGAGCTTCCAGAAATCCTCGAACTCGGCGGGGAGGGTCTGCCCGTCGGAGTCGGTCTGGAACACGTAAGTCGCGCCATGCTCGATAGCGTACTTGTAGCCGTAGATGAGCGTCGGCCCGTGGCCGCCGTTCGGCTTGGTGAGGGGCTGCAGCAGCGGGCGGGTCTTGGCGAGCTCCTTTAAGATCTCATAGGTGTCGTCCTTGCTGCCGTCGTTGATGACGACGAGCCTCGAGGTGCCGCCTTCGCTGTGGGCCTCGACGACGGGATACCAGTCCTCTACGAGCTGGCGGATATTTTCCGATTCGTTGTACGCCGGAACTACGATGTATAAAGTGTCCATCACGTTCTCCTTGTTGGATATTGCGCGGGCCGGGGCGGGCTTCATTTTCAAAATGAAAGCCTAAAACTCCCTCCTGCGTGATTACTGCACAATTTTAACATCTAAAGGGGTTTAGATAAAGTGCATATTGTACATTTGACACTGCGGATTGTACACATTTTCGAAAGAAGATGCAATTTTGGGGCGTTAGAAGTATACTGTTAAGGTTATTATAAGAAAAAAAGGGCGCAATCTGCATAATTATGCAGGGATTTTAAAAGGCGCAGGTGGAAGATGAGGATTTATCTGGCAAGGCACGGCGAGACCGTGTGGAACGCCGAAGGCCTGGTGAGCGGAAAGTCGGACTGCGAGCTGTCGGAGAAGGGCAGGCGGCAGGCCGAGGAGCTGGCCGAAAAAGCGAAGGACGTGCATTTCGACGTCATAATAGTATCCCCCTTAAAGAGGGCGCGCGACACGGCGGCCGCTGTCGCACGTGCCAAGGGAATGGAATTCACTGTCGACGAGCGCATACGCGAGATCGATTTCGGCGACTTCGAGGGGACGCACGACGGCAATTCGGTGAGCTACTGGAGCTACAAGATGCAGGCTCCGCGACGTTTCCCGAACGGCGAGTCGCTCTTCGACGTGGCCGCGAGGGTCTATCCCTTCCTCGACGAGGTCAGGGAGAAGTACAAGGGCAAGGACGTGCTGCTCGTCTGCCACGGCTCCATGGGACGCGTGGTCGACACCTATTTCCACGGGGAGTGGCGCATGGAGGAGCTGATGCACTGGAACATCGGCAACTGCGAGCTCTTAAAGTACGAGATCGACTGAACGGATGTTTTTATTGATAGAAGGAGCAATGCGATGATAATTATCCTTAAGGACCACAAGGATCCCGAGCAGATGAAGAGCCTTACGGACTGGCTCACGGCGCAGGGCGTTGAGGTGCATCCGACGGTCGGGAAGAAGCAGACGATCCTCGGGGTCGTCGGCGACACGAGCAAGATCGACACGGACCTTGTCTCCTCGCTCGACATCGTCGAGTCGGTAAAACGCATTCAGGAGCCGTTCAAGAACGCGAACCGCAAGTTCCACCCCGAGGACACCGTCGTCAAGGTAGGCGGCGTGCAGATCGGCGGCGGGACGCTGACCCTCATGGCAGGACCGTGCTCGGTCGAGTCGGAAGAGCAGCTCATGACGATCGCGAAGGCTGTAAAGAAGTCGGGCGCAACGGTTCTCCGCGGCGGCGCGTTCAAGCCGAGGTCGTCGCCTTATTCCTTCCAGGGGCTTAAGATCGAGGGCATCCGCCTTCTCTTAAAGGCCAGGGAGGAGACCGGGCTGCCGATCGTCACCGAGATCATGGACCCCTCGCAGCTCCCGCTCTTTGAGGACATCGACATCCTTCAGGTCGGAGCCCGCAACATGCAGAACTTCACACTCCTTAAGGCGCTCGGCCAGATCAAGAAGCCGATCCTCTTAAAGCGCGGCATGTGCGCCACCTATGAGGAGTGGCTGATGAGCGCGGAGTACATCCTGGCGGGCGGCAACCCGAACGTCATCCTATGCGAGCGCGGCATAAGGACCTACGAGACCTACACGAGGAACACGCTCGACATCGCCTGCGTGCCGCTGCTCCGCCAGCTGACGCACCTCCCGATCGTCGTCGATCCCTCGCACGCGGCGGGCAAGTGCTCGCTAATCCCCGCGATGTCCTGCGCGGCGGTCGCAGAGGGCGCGGACGGCCTTGAGATAGAGGTCCACCACGATCCGGCGCACGCAAAGTCCGACGGGCCGCAGGCGCTCCTGCCCGAGGTTTTCGACAAGCTCGCCAAGAAGCTCAACATCATCAAGGCGGCGGTCGACGAGGCCGACAGTACGCTTTGAGGAAGGAAGCAATTCGGCACAGGGCACTTTTGATAAAGCGGAGGTATCCGTATGGAAGGGCAGAAAATAAAGATCGCGAACGAGGAATATACCCTCCTTCCATCCGACTCGGTAATGCCGGGGAAGGCGCGCGTCGGCTGCCAGGGAGTCGCGGGAGCGTACTCGCAGCAGGCGGCCTCTAAGATGTTCCCGCAGGCGTCCCCGCTTTTCTTCAGGACCTTCGAGGGCGTCATCGAGGCGGTAAAAGGAGGAATGATCGATTTCGGCATCCTTCCGCTCGAGAATAATTCCTACGGCTCGGTGCGCGGGGTCTACGCCGCGCTTAAGGACAGCGGCCTTAACGTCGTCCGCGCCGAAAGGCTTCTTATAAGGCATGAGCTTCTGGTAAAGCCCGGGGTCTCTTTCGAGGAGATAACCAGCATCCGCTCCCACGAGCAGGCGCTGGGGCAGTGCGGACGTTTCGTCCACGAGATGGAAAAGAAAGTGCCCGTCATCCCTGTGCTCAATACCGCCGTGGCGGCGCGCTTCGTGGCTGAGAGCGACGAGAGGGGCGCGGCGGCGATCGCCTCTCCGCAGGCAGCGGAAAAGTACGGGCTTTCATGCGTGCGCGAGCGCGTAAGCGACACGGACAACAATTACACGCGCTTTGCCGCGGTGACTAGAGACAAGGCGATCTATCCCGGCGCGAACCGCATGTCGATGATCCTTACGGCGGCGCACCGCCCGGGGAGCCTCGCGGGCATCCTCGACATCTTCGCTAAGGCGGGTATAAACCTCCTGAAGCTTGAGAGCTGCCCGATACCGGGCCGCGACTTCGAGTTCCTCTTCTACACGGACATCGCGTCCTCCGCGGCAGACCCGAAGGCGAGGGAGGCGATAGACGCGGTCACGCGCCTTTGCGCTTCGTTCACCTTCCTTGGAAACTACATCGAAGGATAAAGAACGGGCATCCCCGTTTGGGGATGCCCGATGTTTTCTTTGAAGAAGCAGCTGTCCGCCGTGCGCGCTGCAGAGCCTGGAAGAGGCGTGCGGCCAAGGCGGGCTGCGGGGCGGCGCCTGGGGCTTGCAGAAGGCCTTTGCTAAAAGCGGCATGCTTTCTGCCTTTGCGGGCATGCAGCGCCGTTTTAAGCAGCGGCAGGCCGATGGCGCAAGAGCCTTAAAGCCTGAGCGCCTTCCTTACCCTGCCCGCGAGCACGACCGCGACGACGAGCTTTACGAGGTCGGGGACGATGAAGGGGATGACGCACCAGGCGGCGGCCTGTCCGATCGTGACCGCTCCCTTGGTTCCGGTGTAGACTGCGATGAACCAGACCGTGCCGAGGAAGAACACGATGAAGTCGCCGAGGGCGAGGGCGGCCAGTTCGGTAATCATTTTCCGATTAAAGACGAAGGTGAGCAGGCCGTAGACCAGGGGGACGATCAAAAAGCCGAGGATGTAGCCTCCGGTCGTCCCGAAGAGGACGCCGATCCCGCCCTTCATGCCCGAGAAGACAGGAAGCCCGAGGACGCCCATGATAATATATAGGAGGATCGCGAAGAAGGATTTCCTGGTTCCGAGGATGGCAGTTACCGAGAAGACCGCAAAGGTCTGCAGCGTGAAGGGCACGGCCCCGATCGGTATAGTGATGTAGGAGCAGACCGTGATTATGACGGCGGCAAGGGCCGTGAAGGCCATGTCGCGCGTCCTTGTGCTCTGCGAAGAGACGGGGGCTGCCGGCGTACTCATAGGTAATCCTCCTGCTTTCTTTTAAAGGGGTGTTTTTGATAAGATCCTCAACGAGGATAGACCCGCATCCCCGCGCGTGTCAATGCCGCGGGCGCAAAATCGGAGGCTATTGCGGAAAATGAACTGCAGCGAGGCGGAAAAGCGCATACAGCATTTCATCGACAGTAAGCTCACCGCGACTGAGGAGGCCGCGTACATAGAGCACATAAGGAACTGCAGCAGCTGCCGGCAGGAGCTGATGTCGCAGTTCACGATAGACCATGTGCTCAAGTCGATGAACGGCACGGCGGGGGACGACATTTCCTACGATATGCGCTCGCTCCTGAACAGCCGTATAATCGAAAGCGAGAAGTGGATCAAGGCCGAAAAGCTCAGGAAGCGCGTCCTCTACACGGCGGTCGCGCTCGGTGAGATCGCGGCCGCTGCCTGCGTGCTCTTCGAGATGCGCGGCGGCTTCGTCTGGAATTTAATCGAACAGCTTCTCGGCAAATGAAAAGAGGTAAATGATATGGCGAAAAAAATGCTCCTCATCGACGGCCACAGCCTGCTCTTTAGGGCCTTCTTCGGAATGCCGCTGTCGATGACGGCTCCCGACGGGACGCACACGAATGCCATTTACGGCTTCTTGACCATATTCCGGAAAATGTGCCGCGACACGCAGCCGGATGCCGCCGCGGTCGCCTTCGACACTAAGGAGAAGACCTTCAGGCACGAGCTCTACCCCGACTACAAGGGCAACCGTGCCGCAGCCGACCCCGAGTTCAAGGAGCAGGTGCCGCTGATGCAGGAGCTCCTGGGCGAGATGGGAGTGAAGGTCTTCACCTGCCCTGGCTTCGAGGCGGACGACGTCCTCGGCACCCTCGCCGCAAGAGGCGAGGCTGAGGGGTACGAAGTCTTCATCCTCTCGGGCGACCGCGACCTCTTGCAGCTGGCGACCGACAAGACGAAGGTTATAATACCGAAGTTCTCGAAGGGGACGACGGTCTACGAGACCTACGACGCGGCCGCCGTCAAGGAGGCCCTGGGCGTAACGCCGAAAGAGTTCATCGACATGAAAGCCCTCATGGGCGATTCCTCGGACAACTACCACGGCCTTCCGGGGGTGGGGAAGGTGTCCGCGCAGAAGGTGATCGCCCAGTACCATTCGATCGAGAACGCGAAGGCGCACTCCGAAGAATTGAAGCCCAAGAAGGTCCGCGAGGCCTTTGAAAATGAATATCCTTCCGCGCAGCTGTGCAAGGAGCTCGCCGCCATTAGGACCGACGCCCCGGTGGAAGCGGACTTTTCGGAGCTTTCCGTGCGCGACTTCAGGAGCGAGGAGCTAAAGGAGCACTTCAGGAAGCTCAACTTCAAGCGTTTCATCCAGTGGTGGGACGAGGACGAAGCGGCCAAGGATTTAAATGACGGGAAAAAGGGCTTCGATTTTTCCATCGTAAAGAACGGCGCGGACTTTGCGGCGGCCATTTCCGGCTTTGACAGGAGTGAGCCCGTCGGAGCCGGCCTTTTCGTGAACGGCCTTTATAGCTGCGCGGCGATTTCGCAGGGCGGGAAGACCGTGGCCTTAGTGCCGGGCGAAGGCATGGAAGGAGACCTCGTGCTCCTTGCTTTTGCGGAGGCGCTGCCTTTTGACGCGGAAAAGGACGGCGGAACCGCCGCGGCGGGAAAGTTCACGGACGCGTGCGTCATGCACGCAAAGCCGGTTTTCAAGGCGCTGGCGGGAAGTATGGGTAGCGACGAAGTTCCTACGTGCGCGGCCGATCATTTTTCGGATATGGCGCTTGCGGCCTACCTCATCGATCCCTTAAAGAGCGACTGGGGGTACGCCTCGTGCGCGGCAGCCTACCTCGATGCCGCTTTCCCGGATGAGAAGGAAGTGATGGGCAAGAAGCCGGAGCTGCTCTTTAAGGAGGACCGCGCCGCCTACGCAGAGCGCGCGGCGAAGGTCGCCGCATACGAGGCCTACACGGCTATTTCCATGCGCGCGGACGCTCTCGAAAAACTCAAAGAAACGGAGATGGAAAGGCTCTACCGCGAGGTCGAGATGCCCCTTACGGCAGTGCTCGCCTCGATGGAGCTTAAAGGCATCCGCTGCGACGCGGCCGCCCTCAAGAGCTACGGCGAGAATTTGCAGGGCCATATCGACTCCCTTGAAAATAAAATTTACGAGGAGGCGGGCGAAGCCTTCAACATCAACAGCCCCAGGCAGCTCGGGAGCGTGCTCTTCGAGAAGTTGAAGCTTCCCGGAGGCCGTAAGACTAAGACCGGCTACTCGACCGCGGCGGACGTCCTCGAAGGCCTCGCGCCGGACTATCCGATAGCGGCGAACGTCCTTGAGTACCGCATGTACGAGAAGCTGAAGTCCACCTACGCGGACGGCCTTGCCTCCTGCATCGAGGGAGACGGGCGCATCAGGACCACCTACCAGCAGACCGTCACCGCGACGGGCCGCCTTTCGAGCACGGACCCGAACCTGCAGAACATCCCAATGCGCACCGAGCTCGGGCGAAGCATAAGGAAGTGCTTCTTCCCCTCGGAGGGCTGCGTGTTCGCGGACGCGGACTACTCGCAGATAGAGCTTCGCGTACTGGCGCATATGTCGGGCGACGAGAAGCTAATCGAGGCCTACCGCGAGGCGAAGGACATCCACGCGGCGACCGCCTCGGAGGTCTTCGGCGTGCCGATCGAAGAGGTGACGGACGAGCTCCGCAGGAAGGCAAAGGCGGTCAACTTCGGAATCGTGTACGGGATAAGCAGCTTCGGGCTTTCGCAGGGGCTTTCGATTTCGAGGAAGGAAGCGGAGAGGTACATCGAAAAGTACTTTGAGAGCTACCCGAAGCTGAAGGGCTTCCTCGACGGCTGCGTCAAGTCGGCGAAGGAGAAGGGGTACGCGGTTTCGCTTTGCGGCCGCAGGCGCCCCGTGCCCGAGCTTGCCGCCTCGAACTTCGTGACGCGCTCGTTCGGCGAGAGAGTGGCGATGAACAGCCCGATCCAGGGCACCGCCGCCGACATCATGAAAATGGCGATGGTCAAGACTGCCAAGCGCCTTGAAAAAGAGGGCAGCCCCGCGCGCATCCTCCTGCAGATCCACGACGAGCTGCTGCTCGAAGTCCCGGAGGCGGACGCGCAAGAGGCTAAGCGGATGCTCAAAGAGGAGATGGAGGGCGCGATAGAGCTCTCCGTGCCGCTCATCGCGGACTGCCACATAGGACGCGACTGGTATTCGGCGAAGTGAGGAAGGCGGAATGTACGTTATCGGAATAACGGGCGGCATCGGGAGCGGCAAGAGCCGTATCCTGCGGCACATGAGCGAGAAGTGGGGCGCGGCCGCCGTCGCCTTGGACGACGTCGGAAGGCGGCTCATGGAAAAGGGCGGCGCGACCTATGAGGGGATACTTGAACTCTTCGGGGACGACAGGGCTTCCGCCCTGCTTGCCGACGGCAGCATCGACAAAGGCGCCGTCGCTGCGGCGATGGTGGGCGACCCGGGCTTTGAGGAAAGGCTCAATGCCGTGGTGCACCCGGCGGTGCGGCGCGAAACGCTCCGCATAATCAAGGAGGAAGAGTCGAAGGGCACCGAGCTTTTGTGCCTTGAGTCCGCGATCCTCTTCGAGACGGGTTATGATGCGCTCTGCGGCGAGGTGTGGTATATTTATGCGCGGACTTCCGAGAGGTCGAAGAGGCTTAAGGAAAACCGCGGGTACTCCGACGAGCGGATAGAGGGAACCATGAATCTCCAGCTGACGGACGAGGAATACCGGAAGAAAGACATTTACGTGATTGACAACAGCGGGAAGCTGGAGGACGCCTTCGCGGCGGCCGACAGGCGCGCTGCGGAGATAAGGGGGTGTATGCGATGAGGTTCTGCAGCCTTGCCAGCGGAAGCAGCGGCAACTGCATCCTTATCGGGAGCGAGAACACGAGCATCCTGGTGGACGCGGGAGTTTCGGGGAAAAAGATCGAAGAGGGGCTCAATTCAATCGACATGACGCTCTCAGACATCGACGCCATCGTGGTGACGCACGAGCACTCCGACCACATAAAAGGACTCGGGGTGCTCGCGAGGCGCCGCGGGATGCGCATTTTCATGACCCAGGGCACGGCGGACGCGGTCGAGAAGAACACGGCAGTCGGAAAGATCCCGAAGGAGCTGATAAACCCGATAGTGGCGGACATGTCCTTCGCGGTCGGCGATTTGGTAGTGCGTCCGTTCAAGATCTCGCACGACGCGGCCGAGCCGGTCGGCTACGCGGTGGAGTGCGGCAAATGCCACGCCGCGGTCGCGACCGACATGGGCTGCTACACGGATTACACGGTGAGGCAGCTAAAGGAGGCGGACGTGCTGCTCCTTGAGGCGAACCACGACGTAAGGATGCTGCAGGCGGGGCCCTATCCCTATCCCTTGAAGAAGAGGATCTTAAGCGACGTCGGGCACCTGTCGAACGAGAGCAGCGGGCAGCTGTTGGGAAAGGTCCTGAGCGACCACACGAAGCACGTGTTCCTCGGCCACCTCTCACTCGAGAATAATTACGACAGGCTCGCCTACGAAACCGTGTGCGGCGAGGTCACGGCAGGGGACAACCCCTACGACTCGAAGGACTTCCCGATAGAGGTCGCGCCCCGCGACAGGGCGGGGACGCCGGTATTCTGGTAACGCTTTAATTTGGCATTTTCTTAGCTTTGGACACAGGGCTTTTAAGGAGGAAATAAAATGCAGAAGACAATCATCACTGTCATCGGCAAGGACACGGTCGGGATCATCGCGAAGGTCTGCACCTACCTTGCGGGCAATCAAATCAACGTGCTCGACATTTCCCAGACCATAGTGGACGGCTACTTCAACATGATGATGATCGCCGACACGGCTGCGAGCCGCAAGTCGATCGAGGAGCTCTCCCGTGAGATGAAGCAGCTCGGAGAGGAGATCGGCGTCGTGATAACCGTCCAGCACGAGGACATTTTCAGGATGATGCACAGGATCTGATAAATGAATAGGCCGGGGGCACGCAGGGCCGCGGCCGGTTTGGAGAGGGCAGATGATTACCAGCTTTGAGGTAAATGAGACGAATAAGATGATCGGACGCGAGAATCTCGACGTCCGCACCATCACGCTCGGCATCAACCTTGCCGAGTGCATAAGCGGCGACCTTGACGAGCTTATCGCGAACATCCGCGCGAAGATCACGGAAACCGCGAAGGACCTGGTCAAGACGGGCAAGGCGATAGAGGCCGAGTACGGCATCCCGATCGTCAACAAGCGCATCTCGGTGACGCCGATCTCGATAATCGGAGCCGCCGCGGCCAAGAGCGAGGACGACTTCGTCAGGATCGCGAAGACCCTCGACGAGTGCGCCCGCGAGGTCGGCGTGAACTTCCTCGGCGGCTACTCCGCGCTCGTTTCGAAGCACATGACCCGCGCCGACGAGCTCCTTATCCGCTCGATCCCGAAGGCCTTAGCGTGCACTGAGCGCGTTTGTTCTTCGGTAAATGTGGGATCGACTAAGACGGGCATCAACATGGACGCCGTCCGCCTCATGGGGCAGGTGATAAAGGCCGCCGCCGACGAGACGGCGGACAATGATTCCATGGGCTGCGCGAAGCTCGTCGTGTTCTGCAACGCGCCGGACGACAACCCCTTCATGGCGGGCGCCTTCAGCGGAGTCACCGAGGGCGATGCGGTAATAAATGTAGGCGTCTCGGGCCCGGGCGTCGTAAAGAGCGCGCTCGAAAGCTGCCGCGGGGCGGACTTCGAGGTGCTCTGCGAGACCATAAAGAAGACGGCGTTCAAGATCACGCGCGTAGGACAGCTGGTCGCCAAGGAAGCCTCCGCGAGGCTCGGCATCCCCTTTGGAATAGTGGACCTCTCGCTCGCGCCGACGCCGGCAGTCGGCGATTCCGTTGCCGACATCTTAAAGGAAATCGGCCTTGAGCAGCCCGGGGCTCCCGGCACTACGGCCGCGCTCGCGCTCTTGAACGACCAGGTCAAAAAGGGCGGCGTCATGGCCTCGTCCTATGTCGGCGGCCTTTCCGGCGCGTTCATCCCGGTCAGCGAGGACCAGGGCATGATAGAAGCCGTGGAGAAGGGCGCGCTCACCCTCGAAAAGCTCGAGGCGATGACCTGCGTCTGCTCAGTCGGCCTCGACATGATAGCGGTGCCGGGCGACACTTCCGCGGAGACGATCTCCGGAATCATCGCGGACGAGATGGCCCTGGGCATGATAAACCAGAAGACGACGGCCGTCCGCTTGATCCCCGCGATAGGCAAGAAGGTCGGCGACTACCTCGAGTTCGGCGGTCTCTTGGGCCGCGCCCCTGTTATGCCGGTCAACACCTTCGGCTGCGCCGATTTCGTAAACCGCACGGGACGCATACCGGCGCCGATCCACAGCTTCAAGAATTAAGGAGCCGTGGCCGGGGGATTGTGCGCCGCTAGGTTCGGATGAACCGAGCGTAACCGAATTAAACAATATCTGCGCTTAGGGAAAATATGAACGCGAAGAGACAGCGTATATTCGAAGTCATACAGATAGGCAGGAGGCGCGACAAGCTGAGCCGCGCCTTCGACTTCGCGCTCGTGACCGCGATCATCCTCAATATCCTCGCGCTCATCCTTGAAACGTTTTCATCGCTCTCGGCTTACCTCCCGCTTTTCCACGCGGTCGAGTACGTGACCGTCGCCTTCTTCATCGTCGAGTACGTATTAAGGCTCTGGACCGCGAAGGAGCTCTACGACGAGCTTTCGAGCGGCCGCGCCGCGCTGAAGTTCGCGCTCTCGGCGGACGGCATAATAGAGCTTCTGACCATCCTGCCTTTCTTCTTCCTGACGGGCTTTGCGGCCTTCAGGCTCCTGCGAGTCGTCAGGATCTTCCACCTCTTTAAGATCAACAACGAGTACGACTCCTTCCACGTAATCATTTCCGTTCTGATACGCCAGAAGAACCAGCTTTTCTCTTCGGTGTTCATAATCCTGATACTGATCTTCGCGGCGTCGCTGTGCATGTACAGCGTCGAGCACGACGCGCAGCCGGACGTCTTTGAAAATGCCTTCTCGGGGATCTGGTACAGCCTCAACACGGTATTCACGGTGGGGTACGGCGACATTTACCCCGTGACCGTGCTCGGAAGGATTATGGGGGCGGTGATCACGATACTCGGCGTCCTGGCCGTGGCAGTGCCCACGGGTATCATTTCCGCGGGCTTCGTCGAAGAATACGGACGGATGTCGGGCAAGGAAGAGAAGGAGAAGAAGGCGGAGGCGGAGAGCGCTAAGGCGGCGAAGTCCCGTAAGAAGAAGGTCGATCCGGCCGCGCTCGAACTCGTGCGGGCGGAGACTCTGGCGGAGCGGGCCTGCGCGTACTACGTCCGCATCGAGGGCATGGCGAGGCAGCACGGCATCACCGCCGACAAGGAGTTCGACGAGCACGACGGCGAGGGCACGAAGTACATCGTGCTGAAAGAAAGCGGCTTTCCGGTCGCGACCTGCCGCTTTTATCCGCTCGACGGAAATATGTACATGATAGGGAGAGTGGTCGTCCTTCCCGCCTACCGCGGCAGCGGCGTCGGAAGGCGCACCGTCGAAGAGGCTGAGAAATGGATAGCGGAGCTCGGCGGCGAAAAGTGCATCCTCGACGCCCGCGACAGCGCGGTCGGCTTCTACGAGACGATGGGGTACGTCCCTGACTACAACCGCATCACCTACGGCGAGATCTTCACCTGCATACGCGTCGAAAAGACCCTTTGATACAGGCCATTGGAGAAAGATTTACGTCTATAGCTTTTTGCAGTAACGATTATCTGCTGTGTTGAGGCTATATTCTCACGACGCCTTCGAGCAGCGGGTCTTTGACGGGCGACTTCATTTTATTCGCGCGGACCGACGCCGTGAGGCGGAGGATGCGTGCGTCCTCGATGAAGGCCGCGCGTGTTTTGGGATCGAGCTTTTCGATGTCGGAGAAGGGGCGGGCTATGACCGGCAGCTTCGCGCCCGACATCAGCTCGGAGACGGCTTCCTTAGAGCCGTTCTTATATCCCACGAGAGTCAGGAAGGGCGGGACGTGCCCGTCCTTTTTTTTCTTAAGGCGCAGCGCGGCCGCCATGAGCGCACGGTTTACGTGGGTCATGGTGAGCGATTTGTTTTTTACGCCTTCGGCAAGCTCGGTGAACGCCGCGCAGTCCCCGCGGAGCGCGAAGAGCCTGTTGGCGAGGCTCTCGGATATCCCTTCGTACCCGGCAAGTTCTTCGGGATAAAGAGCGTCCCAAAGTGAAGAAAAGAGCGGGAAGCTGAAGTCGTCTTTGAGGAGCACGCCTTCCTCCTTAAAGGCCTTTCTGAAGGCGCCGTAGGAGGCCTCGGGGAGCTGCGCCCTGACGTACTTAGGGTTTCCTAACGCCATGAAGCCGCGGATGAACCTGGAGCTTTCGAGGCTTTCGTCGCGCTGGCAGACCAGCGGCTCCATTTCCAGCGAATGGCGCTTTAAAGCCCTGATGTATTCTATCCCGAGCGTGTTGTTCGGCTGCTCTAAGAGCTCGGCGGCTTCGGGGAAGGCCGCCGCCCTTGCAGCAGGGTAAGAGAGCCCTTCGGAGAGCCCTTCGCGGATTTTATCGGCGCGCGCGGGCTCTTCATTTTCCAGAAGGACCGCCGCTTTTTCGAGGGCTTCGGCATCGCCGCATTCGGCTCCGAAGCACACCGACGCCATCCCTGAAAATGAGGCGAGCGCGAGCACTCCCCCTTCGGCGAAGGCGCCCGCCGACGAAAGCGAGGTCCGCGCGGGCAGCGCGAAGACGGCGTCGCAGCCGGCCGAAAGGGCCATCTTTGCCCTGGCCGCCGCGGAGAAGACGGCGGGCTCGCCGCGCTCTACGACGGCCGAGCTCATCACGGCCGCCACGGGGCGGTCCGGATGCCGCTCCTTCGCGAACTTTATCAGCTTTTCGTGCCCCTTATGGAAGGGGTTCCACTCCGCGATTATCCCCGTGAATTCCATTTGCTCTGCTCCTCCCTGTAGAAAATCCTTCTGCGATTATAGCACAGGGCCCCGGGTTAAATTCCAAAGGCCTGCATGCAAGACCAGGTTCCAGCGGGCGGGAAGGACGGCGCGGCGGATTCAAGCGGCGCCAGCAGGGCAGTGAAGGATACGCCCCGCTTTGCTTGCGGGAAAAGAAATCGCCAGTGGACGAACTAACCCTTGAACGGCACTTTTTCGGGGCGTTATACTATTAAGAGCGTTCGGCGCGGGCTTTTTACGCGCGGCGCTTTAAGCGGCTTTCGTTTGCCGCATTCAAGACCTTGGAAAGCATCAGTACGGAGGTACAGGGAAATGCGCTTTATCGACAGGATTAAGGAGACTGCCGCGAAGGACATCAAGAGGATCGTCCTTCCCGAGTCAGAGGACGAGAGGACTTATGCCGCTGCTGAACAGATCTTAAAGGAGGGCTTCGCGAAGGTCATCCTCGTCGGTTCGGACGAGGAAATCGCTAAGTTCAGCGGAAAATACGACATCGCGGGCGCGGAAGTCGTCGATCCGGCGAAGTCGGAGAAGACTCCCGCCTACATTGACAAGCTCGTAGAGCTCCGCCAGAGGAAGGGCATGACGAAGGAGAAGGCGACCGAGCTCCTTCTCGGACAGTACCTCTACTACGGCGTCATGATGGTCAAGATGGGCGACGCCGACGGAATGGTCTCAGGCGCCTGCCATTCGACGGCCGACACGCTCCGTCCCTCGCTTCAGATCCTCAAGACGAAGCCGGGAACGAAGCTCGTCTCCGCGTTCTTCATCATGAACGTCCCCGACTGCGAGTACGGCGAGAACGGAACCTTCGTGTTCTCCGACTGCGGACTCAACCAGAACCCGACGTCCGAAGAGCTCGCCGCGATAGCCGAGTCCTCCGCAGCGTCCTTCGAAGCGCTCACCGGCGCGAAGGCGAAGGTCGCCATGCTTTCCTATTCGACCTACGGCTCGGCGAAGCACGACGACGTCACGAAGGTACAGGAGGCTGTCCGCATCGCGAAGGAGACCTGCCCCGACATCGACCTCGACGGCGAGATGCAGCTCGACGCGGCGATCGTTCCGTCCGTCGGCGAGTTCAAGGCGCCCGGATCTCCGGTCGCAGGACACGCCAACACGCTCATTTTCCCGAACCTCGACGCCGGCAACATCGGCTACAAGCTCGTGCAGCGCCTTGCGAAGGCCGAGGCCTACGGCCCGATGACGCAGGGCATCGCAAAGCCCGTCAACGACCTTTCCCGCGGCTGCTCGGCCGAGGACATCGTGGGCGTAGTCGCGATAACGGCAGTACAGTGCCAGATGGATGCATAAGCCGCAAGAAAGGATAACCGCCATGAAAATATTAGTCATAAACGCAGGAAGCTCCTCGCTTAAGTACCAGCTCATCGACATGGACGACGAGTCCGTGGTCGCAAAGGGCATCTGCGAGCGCATCGGCATAGAGGGCTCGGCGCTGACGCACAAGGTCCCGGGCAAGGAGGACTACAAGGTCGAGCAGGAGATGCCCAGCCACAAGGAGGCCATAAAGCTCGTCCTCGACGCACTGATGGACGCGGAGCACGGCGTCGTTTCGAGCGCGGACGAAATCGCGGCCGTCGGGCACAGAGTACTCCACGGCGGGCTTGCATTTACCGAGTCGGTAGTAGTCGATGAGGACGTCAAGAAGGCGATCAGGGCAAACTATCCGCTCGGACCCCTCCACAACCCCGCGAACCTCACGGGAATCAACGCCTGCGAGCACGCGATGCCGGGCAAGACGAACGTCGCGGTCTTCGACACGACCTTCGGAATGTCCATGCCGGATTACGCCTACCTCTACGGCATCGACCCGAAGTACCTTGAAAAGTACGGCATCCGCCGCTACGGCTTCCACGGCACGAGCCACATGTTCGTCTCAGGCGAGACGATCGCCTACGGGCAGCTCCCCGAAGGAAAGCAGAAGGTCATCGTCTGCCACCTCGGGAACGGCAGCTCGATTTCGGCTTCGGTCGGCGGAAAGTGCGTCGACACTTCCATGGGCCTCACCCCGCTTGAAGGCCTTATCATGGGCACCCGCTCGGGCGACATCGACCCGTCGGTCGTCCAGTTCCTCATGACGAACGAGAACCTCAACGTCGACGAGGTCATGGACATCCTCAACAAGAAGTCGGGCGTCGCCGCCATGTCGGGCGTCTCCTCCGACTTCCGCGACCTCAACGCCGCCGCCGAGGCGGGCAACGAGCGCGCGCAGCTCGCCCTCAACGCTTTCTGCTACCGCGTGCGCAAGTACATCGGTTCCTACGCCGCGGCGATGAACGGCGTCGACGCGATCAGCTTCACGGGCGGCATCGGCGAGAACGACACGAAGGTCAGGAAAATGATCCTCGACGGGCTGACCTACCTCGGAGTGGAGATCGACCCCGAAAAGGCGAAGGTCCGCGGCGAGAGGGCTGAGATTTCGACGCCTGGATCGAAGGTGCGCGTGTTCGTGCTTCCGACGAACGAAGAGCTCGCGATCGCCCGCGAGACGGTGCGCGTAGGGAACCTTTGATATTCGCCTTAAAATAAGTCCCGGCGGCTAAAAAACACGTTGACAACACTGCCGGGCGGTCTGTATAATTGCGGAAGTGTCTGTTGAGTAAGGAGGTGGTAGCGATGTCCATTTGCCCGAAGAATAAGCATTCGGCTTCCAGGCGCGACAAGACGCGCGCTCATTGGAAGATGGCCGAAAGCACGCTCGTAAAGTGCAGCAAATGCGGCGCCCTTATGATGCCGCACAGGGTCTGCAAGACTTGCGGTTCTTACAATAAGCGCGAGATCGTTAAGCTTGCTGAAGACTGAATAAATGAGCCGATTAAGGCTGTCGCCATAACGGCGGCAGCCTTTCACTTTATTTATCATTAGGAGTTGGCATGGATTACATTGATCGGGCCGAGGGAAAGATAGGATATTCCTTCGGCGACAAAGGCCTGCTCGCGACGGCCCTCACCCACACTTCCTATGCTAACGAGCACAGGAAGCAGAAGGTGCGCCACAACGAGAGGCTCGAGTTCCTCGGCGACGCCGTCCTTGAGGCGGTGAGCTCGGATTACCTCTTTAAGCTCTATCCCGACAAGGGGGAGGGCGAGCTTTCGAGGATCAGGGCCTCGATGGTCTGCGAGCCGTCGCTGGCCATCTGCTTTAAGGAACTGAAACTTCAGGAGGAGCTCAGGCTCGGGAACGGCGAAATAGCCATCGGCGGGATGGAGAAGGATTCGATTACGTCCGACGCCATGGAGGCCGTTATCGGGGCAATCTACCTCGACGGGGGTTTTGAGGCCGCGAAGGAATTCGTGACGCGCTGCGTCCTGAATACTTTGAAGCCTGAGGATCTCGCGCGGGACGACAAGACGGTCCTTCAGGAAATAGTCCAAGAGAAGGGCGGGTCCGTCACCTATGTGCTGACGGGCGAGAGCGGTCCCGACCACGACAAGTGCTTCAGCGTCGAGGCCAGGATCGGTGAGAAGGTAATCGGAAAGGGCGAGGGAAGGACGAAGAAGGCGGCGTCGAAGGCCGCTGCCGCCGCCGCGCTCAAGGCATTCGCAAAGAGATAATCGATATGTACTTAAAGTCAATCAAGCTCCAGGGCTTCAAATCATTCGCGAACCCGATTATTTTCGAGTTCAAAGAAGGCATAACGGGCATAGTCGGGCCGAACGGCTCGGGAAAGTCGAATATCGCCGACGCCGTCAGGTGGGTCCTCGGCGAGCAGAGCGCAAAGCAGCTCCGCGGCGGGAACATGCAGGACGTCATCTTCGCGGGGACGCAGTCGAGGAAGCCCCTCAGCTTCGCCTCGGTCGACATCACCTTCGACAATTCAGACCACGCGCTCGACATAGGCTACGAGGAAGTCACCGTGACCCGCCGCCTCTACAGGAGCGGCGAGAGCGAATACATGATAAATAAGTCGCCGGTCAGGCTGCGCGACATCCACGAGCTTTTCTACGACACGGGAATCGGCAAGGAAGGGTACTCGATCATCGGGCAGGGCCAGATCGACCGCATCCTTTCCGGAAAGCCGGAGGAGAGGCGCGAGCTCTTCGACGAGGCCGCGGGAATCGTCAAGTTCAAGCGGAGGAAGAACGCTTCGATAAAGAAGCTCGACGAGGAGCAGCAGAACCTCCTGCGCGTGACCGACATTTTAAATGAGCTGTCGGGGCGCTTAGGGCCGCTTGAGAAGCAGTCGGAGGCCGCAAAGCGCTTCCTGAAGGAGCGCGACCGCTTAAAGAGGCTCGACATCAACCTCTTCCTGATCGATTCCGAGGAGAACGCGGCGAAGGAGAAGCAGCTCGGCGAGAGCATAGCGCGCGCGTCCGAGGAGCTTGCCGCGGCCGAGGAGGCCCTCGGGAAGGCGCGNACGGAGTACGAGGAAATGACCGCCGCCGTCGCCGAGACGGACGCGAAGATCGCCGCCGCCCAGGAGGCGATTAGGAGCGGGAGCGTAGAGGGCGAGCAGATAAAGGGCCGCATCAACCTCATTAACGAACAGCTCAAGATGATGGACGAGACGAGCGAGGGGAACGCCCGCCGCCGCGCCCAGCTTGAAGAGGACATAAAGAAAAAGCAGGAAGAGCGCGAGAAGGTCCTCGCCGAAAAGNCGGAGCTCGACGGCCAGCTCGAAAAGGCGAAGAAGGCCGANGGCGAGCAGAGGAGCAGGGCTGAAGGAATCGAGGCTAAGCGNGNCTNNCTGCTTGCNGGAGCCTCCGCCGACAGGGAAGAGGTCATGCGCCTCCTTGAGCGCCGCACCGTGCTCAAGGCNCAGCTCGAAAGGCTCGGGACGACGATCGAGCAGGTCGGNATAAGGGCCGCCGAGGTCGACTCGCGCCTCCTCCGCTTCCGTGAGGAAGAGCAGAGGGCAAAGAGCGAGGGCGACAGGGCAAAGAGCGCGCTCGCTGAAACGGAGAAAAAGGCAGCCGCGGTCGAAGCCGAGGGCGAAGGCCTCCGTGCGAAAGAGCAGGAGCTGAGCGCTGAAATCGCTTCCACTGAGGAGAAGCTTTCGAGGTCGCAGGCGGACTACCACCGCGAATCTTCGAGGCTNGAGTCCCTCAAGGCCATTACCGAGCACTACGAGGGCTACGGCAACGCCGTAAAGAAGGTCATGGAACTGAAAGGGCGCAACTCCGGCATAAAGGGAGTGGCCGCCGACCTTTTGACCACGGAAAAGAAGTACGAGACCGCTATAGAGACGGCCCTGGGCGGCAGCGTCAGGAACGTCGTGACCGACAACGAGAGCACGGCGAAGTACCTGATAGAGTACCTTAAGAAAAATGCCTACGGACGCGTCACTTTCCTTCCGCTTACGAACGTGCGCGCGAGGGGATCATTTTCGCCGGCGGAGGCGCTTTCCGAGACGGGCGTCATCGGGAGGGCGAGCGACCTTGCCGAGACGGAGCCGGAGTACGAAGCCTTAAAGGAGCACCTGCTCGGCCGCTACCTCGTGGTGGACACCATCGACCACGCGATCGCGCTCGGCAGGAAGTACCGCCACAGCCTCTATATGGTCACCCTTGAGGGAGAATCATTTTCACCGGGAGGACAGATCACCGGCGGCGCCTTCAGGCACAAGGACAACTTCATCGGCAGGAAGCGCGAGATCACCGACTGCGAAAAGGCGATTAGGGAGCTTTCCGCGAAGATCAGGAACGCGAAGCAGGCGATAGAGAACCTTCGGTCCGACAGGACGAAGGTGCGCGACGGGATCGCCGCGAAGGCCGCGGAGGCGCAGGAGCTGCGCCTTAAGGAGAATACCTTAAAGCTCACGCTGCGGCAGTCCGAGGAGGACATCCGCGCGAACCTCGCGCAGAGGTCGTCGCTCGAAGAGGAATCGGGGAAGAGCCGCGGCGAGGTCAGCGGCCTTAAGGAACAGCAGGAAGCCGCAAGGAACGAGCTGGCCGAGGTCGAAAGCGAAGAGAAGAAGAGGACCGAGGGCGCGGCCGCCAAGGAGGCGGAGGCGTCTGAGCTTTCGGGGGCACTGGCCCAGGAGAACGCCGTCCTTGAGAACATGAGGGTCGCGTCGGCCTCCATTTTCGAAAAATGCGGCTTCGCAGAGGAGAACGCGAAGCGCATGGACGCGGAGCTCGCCTCGCTCGCCGGTGAATACCGCAGCGTCCAGGACACGCTCTATTACGGCGGGAACGACAAGGCCGAAAAGGAGGCCGAGCTTAAGGAGCTAGCCGGGAGGCTCGAAGCCGCTGCCGCGGCGTCCGATCAGGCGGGCGAGGAGTCGCAGAAGCTCAATGAGGAGAAGAAGGCGCTGACGGCCAAACAGTCGGAGTTCTTCAAGATGCGCGAAGAACTCGACGAGCACAGGAGCCGCCTCGACCGGGAGTGCTACCGCCTGAACTCGCAGCGCGAGAGGCTGCTTGAGGATATGGAGAAGGCTGGCGCCTACCTCTGGGAGACCTACGAGATGACGCCTTCGGAGGCGGCGGCCGAAAGGGATCCCGAGGCGAACGACAAGGGCGCCCTGAGGAAAGAACAGAAAGAGGTGCGCGACATCATAAAGAGCCTCGGCAACGTCAACGTCGGCGCCATCGACGAGTACAGCGAGGTGCTTGAGAGGCACACCTTCCTGGCAGCGCAGCACGCCGACCTCGTGGCCTCTGAGCAGAAGCTCATGGGCATCATCGAGGAGCTCGACAGGGGCATGAGGCGGCAGTTCAAGGAGAAGTTCGGGGAGATCGAGAAGGAGTTCGACAAGGTATTCAAGGCGCTCTTCGGAGGCGGCAAGGGCCGCCTGGAAATCGACGAGGACGCGGACATCCTAGAGGCCGCGATTTCGATCATCGCCGAGCCGCCGGGAAAGAAGCTCCAGAACATGATGCAGCTTTCGGGCGGCGAGAAGTCGCTGACGGCGATCGCGCTGCTTTTCGCGATACAGAACCTGAAGCCTTCGCCGTTCTGCCTCCTGGACGAGATCGAGGCCGCGCTCGACGAGAGCAACGTCATCCGTTTCGCGGAGTACCTGCACCGCCTGACGAAGCACACGCAGTTCATCGTCATAACGCACAGGCGCGGGACGATGCAGTCGGCCGACAGGCTCTACGGCGTCACGATGCAGGAGAAGGGCATATCGACTACGGTTTCCGTCAACCTGGTAGAGGAAGCGCTGACGTGATCCATTTTCCGAAAAATGATGGATTTTTTGGGGCGCTGACGTTTGAATGAGGCGGCCGCGGGCGAAAGCTCCAGCGGCGAAGCGATAAGGAGAGGGAATGGGATTATTCGACAGGCTTAAGGGCGGCCTTTCAAAGACGAGGAGCGGCATCGCCGACAGCGTGGGCGCGGTTTTCGCGTCGCACGAGAAGATTACGGACGAGTTCTACGACGACCTCGAGGAGACGATGGTCATGGCCGACATGGGGGCGTACACCGCGGACGCGATCATCGAGGACATCAAGGACGAGGTCTACGAGAGCGGCATAAAGACGACGGACAAGTGCCGCAAGATCCTCAAGAAGGGGATAAAGAAGCAGCTCGCGGTCGCCAAGACCGAGTACGAGTTCGAAAAGAAGAAGTCGGTCGTGCTCGTCATCGGCGTCAACGGGACGGGCAAGACGACTACGGTCGGAAAGCTCGCCGCTCGCTATAAGGCGCAGGGCAAGAACGTCCTGATGGCCGCCGCGGACACCTTCCGCGCCGCCGCAGCGGAACAGCTGATGAAGTGGTCCGAGAGGGCGGGAGTCCCGGTCGTGACGGGCAGCGAGGGCGCCGATCCCGCTTCGGTCGTATACGACGCTATCGTCTCGGCGAGGGCGAAGAATACCGACATCCTGATCGTCGACACGGCGGGGCGCCTGCACAACAAGAAGAACCTCATGGCCGAGCTCAACAAGATTTACCGCATCCTTGAGCGCGAATACGCCGACGCCTGCCTTGAGACGCTTCTCGTCCTCGACGGCACGACGGGCCAGAACGCGATGGTCCAGGCGAAGGAGTTCTCTGAGTGCGCGAAGATCAACGGCCTCGTCATAACGAAGCTCGACGGAACCTCGCGCGGCGGCATAGCGGTCGCCGTGCAGTCAGAGCTCGGAATACCGATCAAGTTCATCGGCGTCGGCGAGCAGGTGGACGACCTGCAGAAGTTCGATCCCGATGCCTTCGTCGACGCGCTTTTCGCGGAAATCGACGAGGATTGATGAACTAAAAGCCCGCCGGCACTTGCGCGGGCGGCAATCAGGGGATATCATTTTCGGCGGCGGACGCCGGATTTGTAATTGAGCTGACGCAGCGCATTTTAAAAGCTGCGCGGATTAAGGAGATGCAAGATGGAAATGCTTACGCTTGAAAGCTTCGAGGAGGCTTCAGAAAAGGTACGCGAGGCCACGCTTCCGACCCCGCTTCAGTTCAGCTCGTACTTCAGCGAGCTCACGGGCGCGAAGGTCTACTTAAAGCCCGAGAACATGCAGCGTACGGGCGCGTACAAGGTGCGCGGGGCATATTACAAGATAAGCACCTTGAGCGACGATGAAAAGGCTCACGGTCTCATCACCGCCTCGGCGGGCAACCACGCGCAGGGCGTCGCCTTCGCGGCGAAGTGCGCGGGGCTCCACGCGGTAGTCGTCATGCCGACCACTACGCCGCTCATCAAGGTCGAGCGCACGAAGAAGCTCGGAGCCGAGGTCGTCCTTTACGGCGACGTCTACGACGAGAGCTGCCAGAAGGCCGTGGAGCTGGCCGAGGAGAAGGGCTACACCTTCATCCATCCCTTCAACGACCTTGCGGTCGCGACGGGGCAGGGCACCATCGCGATGGAGATAATAAAAGAGCTTCCGACCGTCGACTATATCCTCGTCCCGGTCGGCGGCGGCGGGCTCGCGACGGGCGTGTCGGTCCTTGCAAGGCTCCTCAATCCGAAAATCAAGGTCATAGGCGTCGAGCCCGCGGGCGCGGCCTGCCTGACCGCCTCGCTTGAGGCAGGAGAGGTCACTACGCTTCCGCACGCTTCGACGATCGCGGACGGCACGGCGGTGCTTACCCCCGGCGACAAGCTTTTCCCGTATCTGCGCGACAACCTCGAGTCGGTCATAACGGTCGAGGACGACGAGCTCATCGAGGCTTTCCTCGACATGGTCGAAAACCACAAGATGGTCGTCGAGAACTCCGGCCTTCTGACCGTCGCGGCGCTTAAGCACCTCGACATCAAGGGCAAGAAGGTCGTAAGCATCCTCTCGGGCGGCAACATGGACGTCATCACGATGGCGTCCGTCGTCCAGAACGGCCTCATTTTCAGGGACAGGATATTCACTGTGTCCGTGCTTCTTCCGGACAAGCCAGGCATGCTGGTCAAGGCGGCGTCGATCATTGCCGATCTGAACGGCAACGTCATAAAGCTGGAGCACAACCAGTTCTACTCCACCAACCGCAACGAGGCCGTGGAGCTCCGGCTCACGATAGAGGCCTATGGCACGGAGCACAAGCAGCAGATGTTCAAGGCCCTCGAGGAGGCAGGCTTCAGGCCGAGGCTCGTCAAGGCGAACCTTTGATTATCGGGGCGCGGCTTCGCGGTCGTCGTCCATTCATGAAAAATTTACAGAAAATGCAAAGGCCCGGCGCAGTTAAATCGCGCCGGGCTTTTTTGTATCGTGAGGGGATCAGACCGCCACAGCAGGCATGGCGGCCGCTTCAGGCGTCCGCCTCTTCCTCAAGCCGCTTCTTGGCGGTGGTGAGCATGAGCTTGATGCGGTTGAGCTGGTTGACTTCCGAGGCGCCCGGGTCGTAGTCGACGGCGGCGATGTTCGCCTGAGGGTAGCGCCTCCTCAGCTCTTTTATGACGCCCTTGCCGACGATGTGGTTCGGAAGGCAGGCGAAGGGCTGTATGCAGACGATGTTGGGCACGCCCGACTCTATAAGCTCAAGCATCTCGCCGGTCAGGAACCAGCCCTCGCCGGTCTGGTTGCCCGTCGAGACGATCGGCTCGGCCATCTTCGCGAGGTGGGCTATGTCCGCCGAGGGGGCGAAGTGCTTGCTCGCCTTGAACTCGCGGTTCGCCGCCTGCCTGAGGAAGGCGATGAGGCGTATGCCCGTGTTGTTGATCCACGCCTTGGACTTCTTGAAGCCGAGGTTCTCGGTCTTGAAGTTCATGTTGTAGAAGGAGTAGTTGAAGAAGTCGAGGAGGTCGGGCACGACCGCTTCGGCTCCTTCTTTTTCGAGGAGCTCCACGAGGTGGTTGTTCGCGGCGGGAGAGTATTTTACGAGGATCTCTCCGACTATGCCGACGCGCACCTTCTTTTCGTCCGTGATCGGAAGGTTGTCGAACTCATGGACTATTGTGCGGCAGAGCGCGGAGAACTGCCTGAAGCCGGCGTGCTTCCCGCCGACGAAGTCGACGCAGCGGGCGTTCCATTTTTCGTAGAGCTTGTCGGCGGAGCCCTTCTTCGCCTCATACGGCCGCATGCGGTAGAGGCACTTCATCATGACGTCGCCGAGGATGACGGCGTAGACGAGCCGCACGAGCACATTGACCGAGATCTTAAAGCCGGGCTGCGGCTCGAAGCCGTTGAAGTTGAGCGAGAGGACGGGCATGTTCTCAAGGCCCGCTTTAGTGAGCGCGCGCCTTATGAAGCCGATGTAGTTAGAGGCGCGGCAGCCGCCGCCCGTCTGCGTTATTACGACCGCGGTCTTGTCGAGGTCGTACTTGCCGGACTTCAGGGCGGACATTATCTGCCCGACGACGAGAAGCGAGGGATAGCAGGCGTCGTTGTTGACGTACTTAAGGCCCATGTCCACGGCTCCGCGGTCGTCGTTCGGAAGGACGACGAGCTTGAAGCCGCCAGTCTTGAAGGCAGGCTCGAGGAGCCTGAAGTGGATCGGCGACATCTGGGGCGCGAGGATGGTGTATTCCTTCTTCATCTCCTCCGTGAAGGCCACGCGCTCGAAGGCGGCGGAATTGATCTTTCGCTCGGCGGCGCCGCCCTTCGACTTCCTGACCCTGATGGCGGCGAGGAGAGAGCGCACGCGGATGCGCGCCGCGCCGAGGTTATTTACCTCGTCGATCTTCAGGCAGGTGTATATCTTGCCGCTGCCGGAGAGGATTTCCTGCACCTGGTCGGTCGTGACGGCGTCAAGGCCGCAGCCGAAGGAGTTCAGCTGGATGATGTCGAGGTCCTCGGTTGTCTTGACGTACTCGGCGGCCGCGTAGAGGCGGGTGTGGTACATCCACTGGTCGTTGACGCGCAGCGGCCGTTCGACTTCCGCGAGATGGGAAATGGAATCCTCGGACAGCACAGCCATCCCGTAGGAGTTGATGAGTTCGGGGATGCCGTGGTTGATCTCCGGGTCGATGTGGTACGGCCTGCCGCACAGGACGATGCCGTGGCGGCCCGACTCTTTGAGGAAGCGGAGCGTCTCTTCGCCCTTCGCCCTGATGTCCTCACGGCTCTTTTCGAGCTCGTCGTAGGCGGAAAGGGCGGCGTTCATGACCTCGCCTTTCGGCAGGTCGCTGAAGATGTCGACCAGCCTCTCGGCCGCGGTCTTGGCGTCCGTGAGCGCGAGGAAGGGGTTCATGAAGCGGATGGAGGGGTCTTTGAGCTCCTCGACGTTGTTCTTTATATTTTCCGCGTAGGAAGTGACGATCGGGCAGTTGTAGTGGTTGATCGAGTCCTTGAACTCGTTCCTCTCGTAGGGGATGCAGGGGTAGAAGATGAACTTTACGCCCTTCTTGATCAGCCAGGATACGTGCCCGTGAGCGATCTTCGCGGGATAGCACTCCGATTCGCTGGGGATCGATTCGATGCCCAGCTCGTAGATCTTCCTGGTGGAAGTCGGCGAGAGGACGACCTCGTAGCCGAGCTTCGTGAAGAAGGTGTGCCAGAACGGATAATTTTCGAACATGTTGAGGACGCGCGGTATTCCGACCTGTCCGCGCACGGCGAGGTCTGCCGTCAGCGGCTTGTAGTCGAAGATGCGGTGGTACTTGTACTCATAGAGGTTCGGGAGGTTGTCCTTGTTCTTCTGCTTTCCGAGGCCCTTCTCGCAGCGGTTGCCGGAGATGTACTGCCTGCCGCCCGAGAACTTGTTGACGGTGAGGCGGCAGTTGTTCGTGCAGCCGTGGCAGCGCGCCATGGTCGTCTTGTAGCGGAAGGAGCGTATGCCTTCCTCGTCGAGCATGGTCGTCTCGCGTCCTTCCTCCTCCATGCGCTCCTTCGCGATGAGGGCGGCGCCGAAGGCGCCCATGATGCCCGCGATGTCGGGCCTTATGACCTCGCAGTCGGCTATGCGCTCGAAGCTCCGAAGGACGGCGTCGTTGTAGAAGGTGCCGCCCTGGACGACGATGTTCTTTCCGAGCTCTGTCGCGTCCGAGACCTTGATGACCTTGTAGAGCGCGTTTTTTATAACGGAGTAGGCAAGTCCCGCGGAAATGTCGGCCACGGTCGCGCCTTCCTTCTGCGCCTGCTTGACCTTCGAGTTCATGAAGACCGTGCAGCGCGTGCCGAGGTCGATCGGGTTCTCGGCGAAGAGCGCCGCCTTGGCGAAATCCTGCACCGAGTAGTTGAGCGTCTTCGCGAAATTCTCGATAAATGAACCGCAGCCCGAGGAGCAGGCTTCGTTGAGCATGACGTCGTCGACGGCGCCGTCCTTTATGCGGATGCACTTCATGTCCTGGCCGCCGATGTCGAGGATGCAGTCAACGTCGTGGTTGAAGAAACGCGCGGCGTAGTAGTGCGCGATCGTCTCGACCTCGCCCTCGTCGAGGAGGAGCGCCGACTTGATGAGCGCTTCGCCGTAGCCCGTCGAGCAGCCGCCCGCGATCGTCACTCCCTCGGGGAGCTTGGAGTAGATCTCCAGTATCGCGTCGATGGAAGTCTGCAGCGGATTGGAATGGTTAGAGCCGTAGGTAGAGTAGAGCAGCGCGCCGTCCTCGGAAATGAGGGCGGTCTTGGTCGTCGTGCTTCCCGCGTCGACGCCGAGGTAGGCCTTGCCCTTGTAGGAGGCGAGGTCGCCGCGGCGCACCTTGTAGGCGTCCTGGCGGGCCTTGAACTCCGCGTAGGCGCCTTCATTTTTAAATAGGGGTTCGAGGCGGTTGACCTCGAAGGCCATCTTGATGCCGTTCTTGAGCTTCGCGGACAGGGCTCCGAGCGTGGTGGTCTCGTCGCCGTCCTCGTAGGGCCGTTCCTCGGTCTTCGCCTCGTCGCGGGCCGCGTTCTTCGCCTCCATGGCCGCGCCCTGCGCCGCGAAGAGGTGGGAGTGGTCGGGGATGAGCGCGTGCTCCTCGTCGAGCTTCAAGGTGTCGATGAAGCGCTCGCGGAGCTGGTCGAGGAAGTGGAGCGGGCCGCCGAGGAAGGCCACGTGGCCTCGGATCGGCTTGCCGCAGGCAAGACCCGATATCGTCTGGTTGACGACCGCCTGGAAAATGGAAGCCGCTAGGTCTTCCCTCGTCGCTCCCTCGTTGATGAGCGGCTGGATGTCGGTCTTTGCGAACACGCCGCAGCGGGCCGCGATCGGATAAATCGACTTGTGGGTCCTTGCGAGCACGTTAAGGCCGGCGGCGTCGGTCTGCAGGAGGTCCGCCATCTGGTCGATGAAAGAACCCGTGCCGCCCGCGCAGATGCCGTTCATCCTCTGCTCGATGCCGCCCTTGTCGAAATAGATGATCTTCGCGTCCTCGCCTCCGAGCTCTATCGCCACGTCGGTCGTCGGGCAGGAGTGCTTAAGGCAGGTCGATACGGCTATGACCTCCTGGACGAAGGGCACGCCGAGGTGCTTTGCAAGGGTAAGGCCGCCCGAACCCGTTATCGCCGGGGATACGGGCAGGTCGCCGAGAGCCTCTTCGGCTTCAGCTATAAGTGCCGCCGCCGTGTCCTGGATTTCCGCGTAGTGCCTGCGGTAATCGGAGAAGAGCAGCTTCTTTTCATCGTCGAGGACGGCTATCTTGACCGTCGTCGAGCCGATGTCTATGCCGAGCATGTAAGTCTTGTCGTGCTCCATGTCTACCTCGCGTTTATAGTGTGCCGCGCCTCTTTTCCGCGCGCTTTTGCGCGGCCGCGGCCGACAGTTAAATTCACTCTGTGCCAGGGGGCCTGCCATGCCGCAAAGCCCTCCGTGCAAATGTTCAAGATATTATAGGACGTTGCCCCTTGAAATACAAGATAGAGGATTGAAGCGGCGCAGGCGGGAGGCCGCGGCTTCGTTTCTGCCCCTACGCCTTTCTTGCAATCCTAGCCATCAGCCGATATAATAACGATTTGATGTATGGGTAAGGGAAGGTGCGCCCGGAGCACGAGGCGCTTTTCATCGGGGAAATGAAAGGCGGCGGCTCCGGCATCATGCTTAATACTATTGAAGGGAGACCGGATGGGCGATAACAGGAACAGCCGGCAGAATGGAAGCGGGGGCGGCGACAACGGCAACCGCGGCAGGCAGTCGATCATAATCATGCTCATATGCATACTCATCAGCCTGATATGCATGAGCTTTTTCACGGGGATGCTTACGACCGGCACCTCTGAGGAGATAAGCTACGACAAGTTTATTTCCATGCTTGAAAATAACGAGGTCGACACCGTCGTGATCGACGGCAGCGTCCTAAAGATCAAGCCGGTCACGAGCGGCACGCAGATGAACCGCGTGACCTACATAGCAAACATGACCGAGGACTCGACCGCGCTCACGAAGCGCCTCGCCGAGCACCCGGGAGTCAAGTTCTATACGAAGGAAGCCTCAGTGCTCCTGAGCGTCCTCAGCGCGGCCATAACCTTCCTCGCGCCCTTCGTCATCCTGCTTATTTTCTTTAATATAATGTCGAATAAGCTGAGCAAGGGCGGCGGCATGATGGGCATCGGCAAGAGCCGCGTCAAGTCGTACAGCGCTCAGAAGGACATGGGGATCACGTTCAAGGACGTCGCGGGCGAGGACGAAGCGAAGGAGTCGCTGCAGGAGTGCGTAGATTTCCTGCACAATCCCGAAAGGTATACCGCCATCGGCGCGAAGCTCCCGAAGGGCTGCCTGCTCGTCGGGCCTCCCGGCACGGGCAAGACGCTTCTGGCCAAGGCCGTGGCGGGCGAGGCGCAGGTCCCGTTCTTCTCGATATCGGGCTCTGAGTTCGTCGAGATGTTCGTCGGCGTCGGCGCGAGCCGCGTCAGGGATCTCTTCGAGGAGGCCAAGAAGAACTCTCCGTGCATCATTTTCATAGACGAAATAGACGCGATCGGAAAGTCGCGCGACAGCGGCAGGTTCGGAGGCAACGACGAGAGGGAGCAGACCTTGAACCAGCTCCTCGCCGAGATGGACGGCTTCGATTCCTCGAAGGGGCTTTTGATCATCGCCGCGACCAACCGTCCGGAGGTGCTCGACCCCGCGCTTCTGCGTCCAGGCCGCTTCGACAGGCGCGTCATCGTCGACAGGCCGGACCTTAAGGGCCGCGTGGCCATCCTCAAGGTCCACGCAAAGGACGTCCTCATGGACGACACGGTCGACCTTGAGAACATCGCGCTCGCGACTTCGGGCGCCGTGGGCTCGGACCTCGCGAACATGATAAATGAAGCGGCGATACTCGCCGTCAAGAACGGGCGGAAGCAGGTCTCGCAGAAGGATCTTCTCGAAGCCGTCGAGGTGGTCCTCGTCGGCAAGGAGAAGAAGGACAGGGTGCTGAGCGTGGAAGAGCGCCGCATCGTCTCCTACCATGAGATCGGACATGCGCTGCTCTCCGCGCTGCAGAAGAACAGCGAGCCCGTCCAGAAGATAACTATCATCCCGCGCACGAAGGGCGCGCTCGGCTACGTCATGAACGTGCCCGAGGAGGAGAAGTACCTCTACTCGAAGAACGAGCTTCAGGCGCGGCTCATCCAGCTGCTCGGCGGGCGCGCCGCCGAGGAGATCGTATTCGGCAACGTGACGACCGGCGCGGCGAACGACATCGAGCAGGCGACGAAGATCGCCCGCTCAATGATCACGCAGTACGGCATGTCGGAGAAGTTCGGCCTCATGGGCCTCGCGAGCGTGGAGAGCCAGTACCTCGACGGCCGCGCGGTCCTGAACTGCGGCGACCAGACGGCGACCGAAATCGACCACGAGGTGATGAAGGTACTAAAGGATTCCTACAGCGAGGCGCTCCGCATGCTCAGGGAGCACAGGGGCACGCTCGACCAGCTCGCCGACCACCTCATCCGCAAGGAGACGATCAGCGGCAAGGAGTTCATGAGGATTTACCGCGAGGTCGAGGGAATAGCGGAGCCGATCGCCGGGGCGGAGAGCCGCAGGATCGACGACAACCCGTACTGGGGCGAAGACCACGCGAAGGACGCGGAAGCCGCCGCTGGCTCTGATACGGCCTCCGCGAGCGAAGGCCCTGCCTATTACACGCCGGACGGAAAGAGCTATGAAGCCGGCGAAGGCGCGGAAGGCAAGGCCTCTGGAGGAAGTGCGGACGACGGCGCAGCGGACGGCTCCGGCAGCGCGGACGGTTCCGGCAGTTCCGGCAGTTCCGACAGTTCCGACAGTTCCGACGGAAACGGCGGCTTCGTAAAGTACTGATTGACGGCGGTAAGCACAGAACATCCAAAGCGGTCTCGGCGCTAAAGTACGCGTCGTAGTATGCGTGGAGCCCGGTCAAAACGGCGTCGGCTGTAAGATGCGGCCGCGTGGATGCGTTTGTACGCCCGCCGCTGCGCCAAGGCGGGGCACGTCAGGCACTAAACTCCGGCACATTTCCAGTGTGCTTTAGGACAAAAAGGCGGTACGGCGCGGATGAAATGCCGGAGCACGCGTCGGTCAAGTCGGAAGCGGCGGATAGCCGCGGCTGCGGGTGCATTGTTAGCGAGGTGATGCAGGATGCCCGAGAACGGGGATTTTGATTTTGCGGAGGAGTTGAAGAAGCTCCCCTCTTCGCCCGGCGTATACATAATGCACGACGCGCACGACGCAATCATTTACGTAGGGAAGGCGCGGAGCCTGAAGAACCGCGTGAGGCAGTACTTCCAGGCAGGTTACAAGCGAAGCCCGAAGATCGAGCGCATGGTAGGGCACATTTCCCGCTTCGAGTACATAGTCACGGATTCGGAGCTTGAAGCCCTGATACTTGAATCGAACCTTATAAAGGAGAACCGTCCAAAGTACAACACGATGCTGATGGACGACAAGAACTATCCTTACATCAAGGTTACGGTCAGGGACGAGTATCCGAGGATAGTGCTCGCGCACGGCATGGAAAAGGACGGAGCGAGGTATTTCGGGCCTTACGCGAACGCGGGCGCGGCGCGTGACACGGTCGAGCTCTTGAGCAGGCTTTACCGCCTCCGTCCCTGCAGCAGGAAAATAGACGCCGGACAGGCAAAGCCGGAAGACCGCGCCTGCCTCTACTACCACATAGGGCAGTGCCCCGCGCCCTGCATCGGAATAGCCGACGGCGCGGAGTACGCCGAGAACGTCAAGAAGGCGATACGCTTCCTTAAAGGCGACGTATCGCAGGAAATAAAATCCCTGACGGAGAAGATGCAGAAGGCCTCGGAAGAGCTGCGCTTCGAGGAGGCGGCCTCTTACCGCGACGCCATAAAGAGCATCAGGGACATCGCCTCCCGCCAGAAGATCACCGAGACCGGCGGGAGCGACAGGGACGTCATCGCGGTCGCGGTCGACCCGAAGGCGGAAGGCGCCAAGGGCGGAGGGGAGCCTGAGCCCGCGGCCGGGGAAAACAGCGGCGCCGGAGCGGCTCATTTTCAAAATGAGCGGGACGCTGTGGTGCAGATTTTCTTCGTCAGGGGCGGGAAGCTCATTGGAAGGGAGCATTTTTTCTTAAGGACTTCGCCCGACGACACGAAGGGCGACCTCCTGAGGGCGTTCATACTCCAGTACTACAACGCCGCGCCCTTTATTCCAAAGGAACTGCTTTTGAACGCGGAGCCTTCGGAGAAGGAGCTGCTTTCGGAGTGGCTTTCGTCGCGGCGCGGAGGGAACGTGCGGCTGAGCGTGCCCGCGCCTTCGGTGAAGCATTCGCTGGCCTTCCTCGCGGCGGAGAACGCGGAGCTGGAGCTCAGGAAAGACCGCGAGCGCCTCAAAAGGCAGGCTGACAGGACGACCGGGGCGGTCGAGGAGATACGGAGCCTTCTGAACCTTCCGACGGCCGCGCGGATGGAGTCCTACGACATCTCGCACATAAGCGGGACGGATTCGGTCGGGGCGATGGTCGTGTTCGAGAACGGGCTTCCGAAGAAGACCGACTACAGGAAGTTCAAGCTCAGGCACGTCGAAGGGCCCGACGACTATGCCTCGATGAAGGAAGTCCTTACCAGGCGCTTCACGAGGGCAAAGGATGGCGACGCGGGATTCTCGAAGCTTCCCGACGTCATCCTGATGGACGGCGGCGTGACTCAGGTGCACGCGGCCAAAGAGGTGCTTGAAAGCCTGCAGCTCGACGTCCCGGTGGCGGGAATGGTCAAGGACGACAGGCACAGGACGAGGGCGCTTTTCTACGAGGAGAGGGAAGTGCCGATAAGCCGTGACAGCGAAGGCTTCAGGCTGCTGGAACGGATACAGGACGAGGTGCACCGCTTCGCGATAACCTACCACAGGCTTTTGCGGAGCAAGGGGCAGGTCAAGTCGGTCCTCGACGACATCAAGGGGATCGGCCCTTCGAGGCGGCGCGCGCTGATGGCGCATTTTAAGACGATAGAAGCGATCCGCGACGCGTCGGAGGAAGAACTTGCCGCCGCGCCCGGGATGAACAAGGCGGCGGCAAAGTCGGTGCGGGAATTTTTCCACAGCAAGGAGAGCATTTTCTAAAATGAATGCATTCAAGTACACGCGGGATGAAATAAAGAAGAGGCACGCTTCCGAGGTCAAGGCTCCTGACGAAAAGGAGAGGCTGGGGCGCAGGCTGAAAGCCGTGGCGCTCGCCTCGGCAGCTGCAGTGGCCGTCGGGCTTACCGCCATTGCGGCCTTCGCCTTCAAGGGCAAGGTCGACTCCGTGCCGTCGTACACTTTGGCGGACGTCGAGCCGGATGGGTACGCGTCTTTCGTGTACGCCTCTGACGGCACGGTCATAAAGAGGTTCGCGGAAGAGGGCAGCGACCGCACGAAGGTCGTCCTCTCGGCCATTCCCGCAGCGGTGAAATCCGCCTTCGTGGCCTCGCAGGACCCGTATTTCTATTCGCACAGCGGGATGAACGCCGACGACGCGGTCGCGGGCCTCGTCGGAACGGCAGAGGGCAGCGACGAAAGCGGGCCTGCCTCTTCAGCCGGCAACATGACGATTACCATGAGGCTGCTCGCCAACACTGCCATGAAGTCCGAGTACGACGCCGGCAAGGTCTCGCTTGCGCAGCTCGGCGCCGCCGCCATAAAGCTGGAAGACTCCATGACAAAAGAGCTGGGCTCTAAGGAAGCGGCGAAGGACAGTATCCTCGAGTACTACCTCAACACCGTCTACCTTGGAAACGACTGCTACGGGGTGCAGGCGGCCGCGAACAAGTATTTCGCGAAGGACGTCTCGGCGGTTTCCATTTCCGAGGCGTGCGTCATCGCGGGAACCGCGGACGACCCCGAGGCACTCGATCCGCTGACGCATCAGGCGGAAAACGCCTCCGCGAGAAAGAAGATCCTTGAGGAGATGTGCGATCAGGGCTATATCACGGAATCCGTTAAGACCATGATTCTGGCGGACGACGTCTACGCCCGCGTCGAGGAAGCGCAGTCGGCGGAGACTGTGGACGAAGGGGAGGAATCGCTCTTTGCGGACCTCTGCGCGCAGCAGGTCCGCGAGGACCTTGTCGCGGCGGGCGGCTATACGGAAGAAGAGGCGGACAAACTGATCACCTCCGGCGGCATATCGATATACGGCACGCTCGACGCTTCGCTCCAGGCTTCGATGGAGCTCGCCGCCCTGGACTTTACCGACAGGAACGTCAACATATACTTCTCTGTGATCGATGCATCATCGGGCCATGTCCTCGCGCTATCTTCGGAAAATGCAGGCGTTTCTTCGTACTCTGAAGCTGCCGAGAAGACCTTCACCGAGGAGCGCGCCTACCTGCTTTTCGCCGAGTATGCCGAAATGCTCGAGACCGGAAAGCTCACCATCGCCGACTCTGTCGCGGGGAGCGACGGCACGGCGGTGAACGTCAGGGAAGCCATTAAGAACTGCAGCTACTTGGACCTGCCGATCGACGGTACGCTGTCGGCGGCGGGCTTCGGGCTTGAAAGCGCCGACACGATGACCGCGACGAATGCGGCGGCAGCCCTTGCCGCGCTCGCGGACGGGGGCACTTATACAGAACCCATATTCTACACGAAGGTACTCGACTCCGACGGGAACGTCATCCTCGAATCCAGCGCAAAGAGCAGCGAGGCAGTATCCGCCGACGCGTCCTTTATCCTCGCCGATGCCATGACGGATGCCGTAAAGAGCGGGACCGCGAATATGCTAAAGCTCACCGGCGGGACGCAGGTGGCGGGAATGTACGAGGCCCTTTCGACCGACCAGGTCTTCTTCGCGGGGACTACGCCGCTCTATTCGGCGGCCTTCTTCGCGGAGGGAGAGCGTGCCGACATGGCTTCGCTCGAGTTAGCGGCGTCGATGTGGAAGAGCGCCATGGACCGCCTGCACATAGGCGCGGGGAGCCCTCAGTTCGAAAAGCCCGCGACCGTGTCGGCCGTCAGCCTCTGCCCGCAGACGCACCTTAAGGCGGGTCCTTACTGCGACTCTGAGGAAGAATACTTCGTGGCGGGTACGGAACCGACTTCGACCTGTCAGGGCGGGACCTCGCACTCGATCGAGAGCAAGGTCGAGCAGGCAAGGTCCGCGCAGAGAGCCGCCGAGAACGCGGCGGCCGCGTCTGAAGCAGAAGCCGCGCTCGCCGCTGAAAATGCCGCCAAGCAGGCAGAAGCCGAAAGGCAGGCTCAGATAGAGGCCGCAAGGAAAGCAGAGGAAGAGGCAAAGAAGAAAGAGGAAGAAGAGAAGAAGAAAAAGGAAGAGGAGTCGTCATCGGCTTCTTCAACCGAGGATAACAACGGCTCCACCGAGGCTTCAAAGAGCGATTCTTCGTCCGAGGAGACTAATTCCGTCGAGGCGACGAAGAAGACAGAGGCTCAAAAGACGGGTAATACCGAGGTGGGCAACAGTCCGGCCTGAGGCGGCGCACGAAAGAGCGCCGGCCCGCCGGAGTTCAATCGCCGCGTTTGACGCCCTTTAGCGCTTGTGCCGCTCGGGAGCGGCGTGAGCGCGTGGAAGGCCATTTACAAAATCACAAAATGCAGGAGAGGAGGTAAGGACATGGACGAAGAAATGGTTCTCGACGAGAAGGAGCTCAGGCAGCTCCTCGAGGAGAAGAAGTACCGCGAGCTCCGCGACCTCCTTTCTGAAGTGAACCCTGCCGATATCGCCCAGGTCATGGACGAGATGGAGGACGAGGATTCGCTTAGGATCTTCAGGATACTCCCGAAATCGATCGCGGCCGACACTTTCTCGCAGCTCGAACTCGACGACCAGCAGTACATAATCCGTTCGCTCTCCGAGGTCGAGGCTTCGGAAATCATCGACAACATGATGTCCGACGACGCGGCCGACCTGATGGAGGAGATGCCCGCGAACGTCGTCAAGAAGCTCCTCGCGAACGCCCGTCCCGACACGCGCAAGGACATAAACCACCTCCTGCGCTATCCCGAGGATTCCGCGGGATCGATAATGACGGTCGAGTTCGTCGACCTGGACGAGAACCTCACCGTAGGCGACGCGATAAAGAGGATCAGGCGAATCGGACTCGACTCCGAGACCGTCAACATCTGCTACGTGCTCAACAAGCAGCGCGTCCTGGTCGGGACGATAGCCATACGCTACCTGCTCCTGCATCAGGCGGACGAGATCTTAAGCGACTTCATGAACGAGAACGTCATCAGCATCAACACGATGACCGACCAGGAAGAAGCCGCGCAGATGTTCAAGAAGTACGACTTCACCGCCATGCCGGTCGTCGACAACGAGGACCGTCTCGTCGGAATCATCACCATCGACGACGTCGTCGACATCCTCGAAGAAGAGGCCACCGAGGACATCGAAAAGATGGCGGCCATCCTGCCGACCGACAAGACCTATCTGAAGGTCGGCGTCTGGGAGACTTACAAGAGCCGCATGCCCTGGCTCCTCCTCCTTATGATTTCGGCGACGTTCACGGGAGCGATCATAACGAACTACGAAAAGGCGCTCGCCTCCTACGTCGTGCTCACGGCGTACATCCCCATGCTCATGGACACGGGCGGCAACGCGGGCTCGCAGGCCTCGGTCTCGATCATCCGCGGAATCTCGCTGCGCGAGGTCGACTTCTCCGACATCTTCAGGGCGCTCTGGAAGGAAATCCGGGTCGCGGTCCTGTGCGGGGTGACGCTCGCGGTCACGAACTTCGCGAAGCTCCTTATCTTCGACCGCGTAGGCGTCGGGATAGCGCTTATCGTCTGCACGACTCTCGTGCTCGTCGTGCTCTTCGCTAAAATTGTAGGCTGCGTTCTGCCGCTGATCGCGTACAAGCTCCACTTCGACCCCGCGGTCATGGCCTCGCCTCTGATCACGACGATCGTCGACGCGATTTCGCTGAGCATATATTTTACGATTGCAGTCTCCGTGCTCAACCTTTCGGTCTGAGGCGGATTGGAGTAGCTTATGTCACGATTCCTCAGACGTCTGGGAAAAGCCGAAAAATACGTAAAGCGCGCCGCCGCCGTCAAGGTTCTCGCCTGGCTCTTTTTGGCGGCCGCAATTTACGCTTTTTCGGACGTCATGACGACTGCCTACGGAGGGGAGCTGCGCCTTGTTTCTTTGGCGGCGCTGCCCGCGGCGGCGGTCCTAAGCTCGGTCTTCTTTTCATGGGGCGCGTTTCTTGAAAATGCGGCGCGCCGGCAGTCCGACCTTACCCTTCGGAAAGCCGTCTGCGAGAAGGCGGGCTTCTTAGGAGCCGCGAAGATGCGCGAGGTGGGGCAGGAGCGCTTCCTTTCGATGCTCGGAAAATGGCAGGACCGCGCGGCGTCTTACGTGTGCAGCTTCAGGCCGAGGACTACGGCGGCGTCAATCGCCTTCTTTTTGCTGATCGCGCCCATGTTCTTCTGCGGGTCCATAGCGAGCTTCATTTTCTATATCGCCTGCGTCGCCGTGGACGCGGCGGGGACCTTCCTGCTCCTCAGCCTCGGCGAAGGCGCGTTCATCGGCGCCGGGACGCAGAGGCACAGCCTTGCGGCCGTGTTCGAGAAAACAATCAAGGCCATGGGGGCAGTGTCCTTCTTCGAGGCGGTAGGCTACGTCCGCGTGCTCCTTTCAGGCCGCGTGGACGCCGAAAAGGAAAATGATTTCTACGGGGCGCGCGTGTTCAGGCGCGGGCTCTTCGCGCTGCTTTTCGCCGAAGGCATACTCTCGGCACTCTCGGTCAGGTTCCTGCCGTCGGACGCCGTCAACTTCGTGCCGACGGTATTCTGGATGCTCCTCGCCCTGCTTCCTGCCGCCACGCTCCCCTACAGGCTCCTTCGGTACTCGGACGCCTCGAAGGGGCGCTACGAGGCGAAGAAGATCGAGGCCTTCCTTGAGGAGGACGAGCCGAGCCATCCCTTCTTCGACCCGATAAACATCCCTGAAAAGGCGGACGCGGGCTCGCTCGCGTTCTCAGAGGCGGCATTCACCGACAGCGGCGACTACAAGCTCTTCACTTCGCTCGACCTTGAAGTGCCGGCGGGGTCTTTCGCGGGCGTCACCGGCATGGACCAGAAGGCCCGGAGCACCTTCGCGAAGCTCGCGGCGGGCGAGCTGATGACGGTGCGCGGGTCCGTGCTCATCGACGGCATAGCCGTGGAGAAGTACCTTGCCGAGGACCTGACGCACAGGGTCTGCCTGACGGACGGAGCAAGCGCCTTCTTCGAGGGGACGATAAAGGACAATCTCCTTGAAAATACCACTGGCCGGGGCGAGGACGAGGTCATGGAAGTCCTCGAAGGCCTGGGGCTAACCGACTTTGCCGACAGGTGCGGCGGGCTTTCGGGCAGGATTTCAGAAGAAACGGAGATGACGAAGGGCGAAAAGGCTAGGCTTTTGATGTGCCGCGCCCTGCTGACCGACTCGGAGATCCTGGTTTTCGACGGGATAACGGACGACGTCGACGAGGAGAGCAGGCTCATGCTCCTTGGCGCGATGAGGAAATACGCGGGGAGGCGCACGATCGTGCTCGCGGCGGAAGCCCCGGAGGATTTTATTTCCTGCGACTTTATCTTTCTGCTTGAGAACGGCATAGTGACGGCTCAAGGCACCTTTAGGGAATTCCTCTCGGATATCAATACCAGGCGCTTCTCGAAGCGCTACGCCGACCGGAGCCTTATAATGCGCTTCCTCGAGAACGGCAATTCCGACATTGAGATAGGCGGATCCAGAGCCGACGGCAGGGTGCCTACTATCCAGCCCGGGGCGTACACCGGCCTTGAGAGCCTCAAGAAGGACGGCGACGGCGAAAGCGAGGGAAGCGGGGCGGCCGGAGGGATAATGCTTGCGGCTTTCGCGGGGCTCCTCCTCGCCGCGGCGATAATTTCCCCTTCCTTCATCCCGCTGACCTACTACTTTTCGCTGGGCGACAGCGCGGTGCCGATGTCGGTCGTCCTCATCCCAGTGATGCTTTCCGCCTTTTTGATCCTAGCCGTGCTGCTTTTGTCGGACAAGGCGTCGGTGCTTTTGAGCAGGAGCGCTTACGGGAAAATATACGAGGCGAGCGCGAGCGTGTCGGACGGCGATTTCGCAAACGGCATAAGCAAGAACCTAGTCGACGCTAAGGAATCGCAGCAGCGGGTGATGGGGAAAATAATCCCGGCCTTCGCGGGGCTTTTCCTTGCCGCCTTGCTCTTTGCCGTTACCTGCCTGGCCTTGCAGGAGCGGCCGCTGCCGCGCGCGGCCCTCGTGGCCCTTGCCTTCGGAGTGCTTACGGCGGTCATTTTCCCGCTTATCCAGGCGCTGTTGCTAGAGGACGCAAAAACCGCGCTCCGCGACGCGAGGATCGAAACCGACGCCGCGGTCGAGGAGGCAGGCGGCTTTGTGTTCGAGGCGATAAGGCGCAAGCGGATACCGCTGATGACGGCCTCCTTCGCGGACAAGGCCGACTCCTATGTGAAGCTCAGCAAGAAGCTCGCGGCCGGCGCCTTCGTCCTGCGGGTGGTACAGGCGGCTCTCAGCTCGGCGGCTTTTGCCGCCCTCGTCTATGCGGAGGTCTTTATATTCGGCTACAGCGGCGGCGGGACGTATTTCTCCGCGGCGATGATAGCGCAGGGGGCGGTGCTCCTTGCGGGCAACTGCATCTACAAGGTCCCCGCGCCGAAGGCGAAAGAGCCGCTTAACGGGAAAGAAGGCGCGAAGGACGGATCATTTTACGCTAATTATTACGACGAGGACGAAGAGGGCTTCGGCACTCTTACCCCCCTGAAGGCGATCGAGCTCTTCCACGCGAGCGCGGGAGAGGGAGAGGGCGCCGTGACGGATCTTTCGGTGCAGTGCAAGGCGGGCAAAATCGTCGGCATCTCGACTAAGAGCAGGGAGACCATGGTGAAGCTCGCCGACGCGGTGCTGCACGGCTCGCCGCTGACCACAGGCAAGACCTTCATAGTCGACGAGAACAACTGCCTCGTGCCGCAAGAGAAGCTCCACAGGAGCCTAAGCTACCTGATTTTCGATGCCGACCTCCTGCCTTTCACCTTGAAGGAGAACGTGAGGGCCTCGCTGCCGAACGCAAGCTCGGCGCTCGTAAGGGCGGCCACGCGGCGCGGCGGCCTGGGAACGCTCGCGGGCGATTTCACCGGCCCCTTCACGCAGAGCCAGGCGCTCGGGATCGGGCTTTCGAGGATTCTCATAAGGAGCGGCACGGGCGTAGTGCTTGCTGAGCCTACCGCCAACGTGCGCGCGGTCGACAGGGGGTACTTTTTCGCCGCCATAAGAAAATACTGCGAGGACCGGCCGGTGCTTTTGCTTTCGGGCATGGAGGACGAGCTTAGGATGTGCGACGTCGTCATTGACGCGGCAGGCATACTTGAGAGCCGGGCGGCGTCGGAAGGTGAAGCGGGCGGCGCGGCCGAGGGCGAAGCGCAGGACCTGCAGGAAGCTAAGGCATGATGCTTAGTCATGCCGGCGAAGGGCGCGCCGGCGTCTAGGAGATTGAGCACGGCGCGGGACCGCTTTGCTTTGCGGGCGCGGAGCTTTCGCTTTTGCATCGCGGGATCAGTTTTCTTAAACATACATACACGGCAAGGCTTTAGATATGGCAAAGTACGAGATAAAAGCTGAATGCGGAAGGGCCAAGAGGGCAACTTTCGAGACGATCCACGGGACTATAGAGACGCCGGTGTTCATGAACGTCGGCACCTGCGCGGCGATCAAGGGGGGCGTTTCGTCCCCTGAGCTGAAGGAGCTCAAGACGCAGGTGGAGCTCTGCAACACCTACCACCTCCACGTGCGGCCCGGCGACGAGCTGATAAAAGAGATGGGGGGACTTCGGCGCTTCATGAACTGGGACGGGCCCGTGCTCACCGATTCGGGCGGCTTCCAGGTATTTTCCCTTTCGGACCTCAGGAAAATAAAAGAGGAGGGCGTCACTTTCCGCTCACACGTCGACGGGCGGAAGATCTTCATGGGGCCGGAGGAGAGCATGACGATCCAGTCGAACCTCGGCTCGACGATCGCGATGGCCTTCGACGAGTGCCCGAACGCCCTGGCTGAGAGGAAGTACGTCGAGGATTCGTGCGCTAGGACCGCGAGGTGGCTTGAGCGCTGCAAGGCAAAGATGGCGGAGCTAAACGCCGCGCCCGACGCCGTGAACCCTGACCAGCTGCTCTTCGGCATAAACCAGGGCGCGGTCTACGAGGACATAAGGATAGGCCACGCGAGGCGAATCTCCGAGCTCGGCCTCGACGGCTACGCGGTGGGCGGACTGGCGGTGGGGGAGACCCATGAGCAGATGTACGCCATCCTCGACGCAGTCGTTCCCGAGCTCCCGCGCAGCAAGCCGACCTACCTCATGGGCGTCGGCACTCCCGCGAACATCCTCGAAGCCGTGGACAGGGGCGTCGACTTCTTCGACTGCGTCTACCCGACGAGGAACGGGCGCCACGGCCATGTCTACACGAAGAAAGGGAAAATAAACCTCGCTAACGCCGCCTACCGGGCCGACTCCCGGCCGATATCCGAGGAGTGCGGCTGCTTTGCCTGCAGGAACTTTTCAAGGGCCTACTTCAGGCACCTCTTGAAGGCGGACGAGGCCCTCGGCAAGCGGCTCTGCGTGATCCACAACCTCTACTTCTACAACAGCATGATGGAGGAGATACGCGCGGCCATAGAGGACGGCTCTTTTAAGGAGTACAAAAAAGCCATGTTAGATGGGCTTTCGGGCAGCGGGGACTGACACGCTTTAGCGCGGCAACGCGGCAGCGCGGCACGATTTAGGGCTGATTGGCACTTGCCACTGACTGCCGTTTTGTGTATAGTTTTGGTTGATGCATCGAAAAAGGGCTTCATTTTCCGCGGCGGTTTTTCATTTTCAAAAACGGCACGGGAGAGCCCACTGCAAAGGAGAAAATCGATATGGTTTCAGCTTTTTTGACTGCTACGTCGACTACGGCCACCTCGTCGGGCTCGACGATGGGCAGCATGCTCACGCTCTTTTTGCCGATCGTAGTGCTCTTCGTCATTATGTACTTCATGATGATCCGTCCGCAGAACAAGGAGCAGAAGCGCATTTCGGCCATGCTTTCCGACATCGAAGCGGGCGACAGCATCGTTACGACCAGCGGCTTTTACGGCGTGGTCATCGACGTGACCGAGGACGACGTGATCGTCGAGTTCGGCAATAACAAGAACTGCCGCATCCCGATGAGGAAGTCGGCTATCGCGGATGTCGAGAAGGCGAAGCTTTCGTGAGGATTTATCGCGCTTTATCGGGCGATGACTTTAGTTGAAGAAGCGCATTCGGGATTCATTTTCAAATGAAAAATGAGAGGCGAAGGCGCCCAGACAGCCAAGACCGGGTAGGGCAGCGAAAAGCGCCCTACTCGCTTTGCATAAGATGAATCGCCCGTTTAAGGCGGGCGGGAGAGGATGCGGGATGCGTTACAAGATAGGCGTGATTCCGGGCGACGGCATAGGCCCGGAGATAACGAAGGAAGCGGCGGCGGTCCTCAAGGCGGCCGTCGAAAAGTACGGCCACGAGGTCGAATACACGGAGCTCCTGCTCGGCGGGGCGTCGATCGACGCCTGCGGCGAGCCGCTCACGGAGGCGACGGTAGAGGAGTGCAGGAAGCAGGACGCCGTCCTCATGGGATCGATCGGCGGGGACGCCAAGGTCTCGCCCTGGTACCAGCTTCCGCCGAACAAGCGTCCCGAGGCGGGCCTTCTCGGCATAAGGAAGGCGCTGGGGCTTTTCGCGAACCTGCGCCCGGCCTACCTCTATGAAGAGCTCAAGGGAGCCTGCCCATTAAAGCCGGAAATCGTCGACAAGGGCTTCGACCTTATGATGGTGCGCGAGCTCACCGGCGGGCTTTACTTCGGAGAGAGAAAGACCGAGGTAGTCGACGGAGAGACCGTAGCGGTCGACACGCTGAAGTACTCCGAGAGCGAGATCAGGCGCATAGCCGTAAGGGCCTTCGAGATCGCCGAAAAGCGCGGAAAGCACATGACGCTGGTCGACAAGGCTAACGTCCTCGACTCCTCGCGCCTTTGGAGGAAGGTCACGACCGAGGCCGCGGCCGATTTCCCCGACGTTAAGTTCGACACCGTCCTCGTCGACAACATGGCCATGCAGCTCGTCAAAGACCCGGGGCAGTTCGACGTCGTCCTCACGGAGAACATGTTCGGCGACATCCTCTCCGACGAGGCGAGCATGATCGCGGGCTCGATCGGCATGCTGCCGTCGGCCTCCCTCAACGAGACGAAGCTCGGGCTCTATGAGCCGAGCGGCGGATCCGCGCCGGACATCGCGGGGCAGGGCATCGCGAACCCGCTCGCGGCTATCCTTTCGGCGGCGATGCTCCTTCGCTACAGCCTCGACCTCGACGAAGCCGCGGACGACGTTGAAAATGCGGTCCGCAAGGTCCTGCACGACGGCCTTAGGACGAAGGACATATACACCGAAGGCTGCACGCTCTGCACGACTGCTGAAATGGGCGCAGCGGTAATAGAGAGGCTTTGAAGCTGAATCAATGCAAGATGTACGGCCTGGCGCCGCGACGGCTCGGAAGAACGGCTGCGGCAGGCTGGATTTTAAGAAGGCTCAGACGCAGCGGTATAAGGAGGATACTATGCGAAGTGATACGGCCAAGGTGGGGCTTCAGCAGGCCCCGCACCGCTCCCTTTGGAACGCGCTGGGAGTGACGAAAGAAGAACTCAAGAAGCCGCTCGTCGGCATCATTAATTCCTACAACGAGATCGTGCCGGGGCACATGAACCTCGACAAGATCACCGAGGCGGTAAAGCTCGGCGTGGCCGAGGCGGGAGGCTTCCCGGTCGTCGTGCCCGCCATCGCGGTCTGCGACGGCATCGCGATGGGACACGTTGGCATGAAGTACAGCTTAGTGACCCGCGACCTCATCGCCGACTCTACCGAAGCGCTCGCCATGGCGCACCGCTTCGACGCCATGGTCTGCATACCCAACTGCGACAAGAACGTGCCGGGTCTCTTGATGGCGGCGGCGCGCCTCAACATACCTACCGTATTCGTAAGCGGCGGCCCGATGCTTCCCGGCCACGTGCACGGAAAGCGCACCTCGCTGTCGAGCATTTTCGAAGCGGTCGGAGAGTTCCAGGCGGGCAAGATCGACGGCGACGACCTCGAGGAATTCGAGGAATACGGCTGCCCGACGTGCGGTTCGTGCTCGGGAATGTACACGGCCAACTCCATGAACTGCCTCACCGAGGCGATCGGCATGGGCCTTAGGGGCAACGGCACGATTCCAGCCGTCTACTCCGCGAGGATCCGCCTCGCCAAGAAGGCAGGCTACGCCGTCATGGACATGTTCAACAAGGACATCCGCCCGCGCGACATCATCACCGAAGAGTCCATAAGGAACGCGCTCACCGTCGATATGGCCCTGGGCTGCTCGACGAACACGATGCTCCACCTCCCCGCGATAGCCCACGAGATCGGATTCAAGCTCGACATGCGCATCGCAAATGAGTATTCGGCGAAGACCCCGAACCTCTGCCACCTCGCGCCTGCTGGCCATACTTACATGGACGAGCTCAACGAGGCGGGCGGAGTGTACGCGGTCATGAACGAGCTTTCAAAGCTCGGCCTCTTGAACCTCGACTGCATCACCGTGACGGGCAAGACGGTGGGGGAGAACATCGAAAAAGCCTTCAACAAGAACCCCGAGGTCATCCGCCCCGTCGAGAACCCCTATTCCAAGACCGGCGGCCTCGCGGTGCTTTCGGGCAACATCGCCCCCGAAGGCGGCGTCGTAAAGCAGAGCGCGGTCGTTCCCGAGATGCTCGTCCACGAAGGCCCGGCCCGAGTGTTCGACTCCGAGGACGACGCGATCGCGGCGATACTCGGCGGGAAAATAGTTCCCGGCGACGTCGTCGTCATCCGCTACGAAGGCCCCAAGGGCGGCCCTGGCATGCGCGAGATGCTAAACCCCACCTCCGCGATCGCGGGCATGGGGCTCGGATCCTCAGTAGCCCTCATCACCGACGGGCGATTCTCCGGCGCTTCGCGCGGGGCTTCGATCGGGCACGTTTCGCCTGAAGCCGCAGTCGGCGGGCCGATAGCGCTCATAGAGGAAGGCGACCTCATAAAGATCGACATCCCCGCCAAGACTATCAACGTGGACCTCACTGACGAAGAGCTTGAAGAGCGCAGGAAGGCCTGGCAGCCCAGGGAGCCGAAGATCACGACCGGCTACCTCGCGCGCTACGCGGCCATGGTCACCTCGGGAAGCAGGGGAGCGGTCCTCGAAGTCCCGGGAAGCAGCAAGTAAAGGCAGGTGAACGCTTATGAAACTTAACGGATCGGAAATCGTAATCGAGTGCCTGAAGGAACAAGGCGTCGACACCGTGTTCGGTTATCCGGGAGGCACGATCCTCAATATTTACGACGCTCTCTACAAGCAGAACGACATAAAGCACGTGCTCACCTCCCATGAGCAGGGCGCGTCCCATGCCGCCGACGGCTATGCCAGGGCTACCGGCAAGGTCGGCGTGTGCATGGCGACCTCGGGGCCCGGCGCGACGAACCTCGTGACGGGCATCGCGACCGCGTTCATGGATTCCATACCGCTCGTTGCCATAACCTGCAACGTCGGGCTTCCCCTTCTGGGCAAGGACTCCTTCCAGGAGGTCGATATCGCGGGCGTGACCATGCCGATCACCAAGTATTCTATGATCGTCAAGGACGTCACGCAGCTGGCCGACAAGCTCCGCAGGGCCTTCAAGATCGCCAAGAGCGGAAGGCCGGGCCCTGTCCTCGTCGACATCACGAAGGACGTTACGGCTGCGGTTACGGACTATACGCCCGTCCGCCCCGACCCGGTAGTCCCGCAGACGGACACGATCACCGCCGAGGACATCGAGAAGGCGGCGGAGCTCATAAACGCCGCCGAAAAGCCGGTGCTCTTCATCGGCGGCGGCGCGATCGCTTCGGGAGCGTCGAAAGAGCTCCGCGAGCTCGCCGAGAAGGCGGACATGGTCGTAACCGACTCCCTCATGGGCAAGGGCGCCTTCCCGGGAACTGACGGGCGCTACATGGGCATGGTCGGGATGCACGGCACGAAGGCCGCGAACTACGCGGTCCACACCTGCGACCTCATAGTCGCGGCGG
>Ga0065709_1029243_pt1 | contig 51662 bp, 41 predicted proteins | sample Hoacrofraction14_2_FD_59096 | JGI IMG/M metagenome (GOLD analysis project Ga0065709, IMG submission 59096) | Hoatzin crop microbial communities from Cojedes, Venezuela, sample from fiber fraction 14 v1 | ecosystem: Host-associated > Birds > Digestive system > Esophagus > Crop | place: Venezuela...
AAACCCGCTGCTGGTGCGGCGCACGCGCAGGTTGATGACGTAAGCGAGTTCTTGCCCATAGCGCACGCCGGGGGTCTGGATGAACTCCACGGCCGTGACGCTGGTGGGGTCGAGCATCAGCATTTCCGCCGCCGAAACTTTCAGGCCGTTCACCCGAATTTGCACGCCGCCGCGCTCCGAAGCGCTGGAGACGGTGCGCGCGACCTCGTCCACCCGCACATCGGGCAACTGCAGCAGGCTGAGCAAACTGTAGCCGTTGGTGGCCGCGGCCGCCTGTTCGCGCGACGGGAAGTATGTGAGACCATCGGGGCGGCTGACGATGCGCGCCGCCTCCACCGCCACTTCGCGCAGCGCCACCGTAGCCGAAACGGCGGACGAATCCACCATTGCACTGTCCGTTTCCACCTGCGCCGCGGCATTTGCGGCGAGAAACATCGGCGCCAAGGCCAAAGCGCCGCACTTCAAAAATTGATTCATGACCATTAGAGCAAAAAATTATGCCGCAAAGTTAAAAAACCGCCATTTCATCGGGAAATTTTCACCCTGACATTTGTCTGACATTTTCCCGAAACGACACAAAAACCATCGCGGTCAAGACCCAAAAAAAAGTGCCAAATTTCCCGATGAAATGGCACTTTTTTGAGTTTTTTGTCCTGCTAAGCGGGCTCTGTTACCGCCTGAGCCGGTAGGCTTCGCCGCGCTCGTTTTCGATGGTCAGGTCCGACTGTTCGCTGAGCGACTGCTTCAGCCGCCGAATGAGGCTGTAGAGCGTTTCGCTGGCGTCGGGCTTCTTCGGCCAGAGCGCCTGGCAAATCTGCTCACGGGTGAGGCGCTGCCCCTCTGCCGCCGCGAAGAGTTGCATGAGTTGGCGCTGCATGGGTGTGAGGCGCAGGGCGCTGATGTCGCAGGTTGCGGCGCTGCAGGCGGCTGGCTGCGCCTTTTTCCGGCGGAAATAGCCCACCGACAGCGTGCCCCAGAGCAGGCTGAGCGAGAGCAACAGCGCAGGCAGGCTTTGGTCGGACTGCCGGAAAATGGTTGCGGCCGTGCACATTGCGCCGCCCTTCACCGCCATTTGCCGCTGCGCGTTGCACCACACGAGCGTGTTGCTGCAGAGCATGCGGCGCGGCATGTGCGCACTGGCTGGCGCAATGGAGGCGGTGGCCTTCAGTTGCGGCGTGGACAGCAGTTGGCGGTAGGCGCGGATGGTGTCGCCGGTGATGGTGACGTCGCGCTGCGCCAACAGCGTTTTTTCCAGCGCGCTGCTGAGCTCTGCCACGAGGCGGTCGTGCGCCTTGCGATAGTTCCAAGCGCTGGTGCCGACCGACATGGTGAGCAGCAGGAGGAAAACGATGACGGCTGAAATGGGTTTCATGGGCGTTTGCTTAGCGGGGATGCGTTATTCCACGTACATTTTGAAGGTCTGCATCTGGCCGTTCACCTTCAGCGCGAGCACGTAGAGGCCGCGGGGGAGCGATGCGGGCAGTTGGATGGTGCCGTTGGCGCTCATGGGCTGCTGGTTGATGACCACGCCGCTGATGCCTACGAGTTCGGCGGTGATGTCGGCGGGGTTTGCGCCGTTCAGTTCAAACTGCACCTGTCCGCCAGCGCGGAGGAGCGACGTGACGAGGCGGATTTGCTGAGCGCCAGCGTCGTTGCCCGTTGCGGCGATGCCTTCGATGCCCGTCTCGTAGTCCTCGTCCTTGAGCGTCTGCTCCCAGAAGTACCAGCGGATGTCCTTGGAAGCCACTGCGGTAGCGCCGTCCTTGAGGCGGATGCGGTAGTCGAAGTGCTTCTTGCGCGTGGCGTCGCTTTCGTAGATATAGTCGGTGTTGGCCACGACGCAGAACACCACGTCGTTGGCGGGTTTGCTGCTGCTGTCCCAGTTGAGCACGAGGTCGCCGCACAGGGCAGGCTGGCTGTAGTAGGTGTCGCCGCTCTTGGTGCGGTAGCAGAGCTGGGCGCGCATGTTCAGGTCCTCTGGACGGAACTCCACGGTGCAACTGTTGCCCTCCACGTGGATGGGGATTTGGTTGCCGCCGCTCCAGCCCGGGTTGGTGATGGTGTCGGGGGCGAGCCAGCCGTCGGCGTCGTTGAGCGTGGGCGCAGCGTAGGGCGTAACGGTCCACGGGTCGCAGTTAATCCAGTAGGGCGACCACTCGGCCTTCACCGTTCCGCCGAAGTTGTTGTTCACCACTTCGCGATAGCCCTTGGACCAACCGCCGAGGTCGAAGGTGGCCTGCTTGGCGCGATATTGCATGATGAGGCTGCGCATGGCGTCCTCGCCAATGCCCTCAATGCCTTCCGAACTATTGCCCTCGGCAATGCCCTGCAGCACGCGGTTCTTGCAGTAGCGCCAAATCCAGGGGATGGAACCCTGGCCCACAGCTTCGCCGAGGAAGATGGCGAAACCGTTGCCGTATTGCGTTCCGCCGAGCATGTTGCGCCAGGTGCACACTTGCTTGCCGTCGCTGTTGTACATGTTGACGCCTTCGGCGGAAGGACCGCCAAACGAGCCGTCTTGCAGCCAGCCGCTGTAGCACTCAATGGGCATGAACGGCGCCATGAATGGGCAGGCGTCGAGGTAGCCCGGCGTGCCGTAGGTGCCGTCGCGCTTGGCGTTCATGGCCGACTGCAGCCAAGTGTTTCCGCCCTCGTGGAACCATGCGCTGTTTTTCACGCCCTCCATGTCGGCGAAGACGGCGTGGATGCCTTCGTGAATCATAGCCTCTTGCTGCCATTCCTCCTCATATTTGCTGTCGAAAGCGCGGATAGGATAATAGGAAACGAGCACGTTGGGCCAGTTTTCGCCCTCATACCAGTCGGTGCCCTGCCAGCCGCCCGTTGCCGTGGTGTCGCTGCTGGTGAGGCCGGAGTTGAAATAGACGATGGTGCTGTAGTAGCCGTTGCGGGCGCGCTTGTCGGGCGGCCAGCCCATCTCTTCGCGGATGTAGCCGAAGTCCTCGTTGAACTTCACGAGCATCTTCTCAATGGCCTCGTCGGTGACGTCCTGGCGGCGCAGTTTGCCCCACTCCACGCACCACCACTCGCTGGCCTTGTAGCCCGTCATGGCCGTGCCGTAGGGGTTGAGCACCTTCGTCGGCTTGGCGAAACCTTCGGGATATTCGTCGCGGAAATCGTAGCTCCACGTGGGCGTGTTGGCTGCCCAGTCGTAGTTCTCGCCCTGGTTGGTCTGCACGTCGAGCACAAACATGTAGCTCTGCGTCTTCGAAGTGCCAGTCGCTGCGTCCTTGTAGCGGCAGGTAATGGTGTAATAGCCAGCGTCTTCGGGCTCTGCCGCAGCAATCTCGTAGTCGTTGGCATTGGTGTATTTCACGGTCTTTCCGGCGGAGTTCTTCACGCTGAACTTCACCACATCGCCGTCGTTGCGGGTGCGAAGGCCCATGATGGCGCGGTCGCCAGCGTTCACCTGCAGGCAGTTGCTCGTCACGCCGCCCTGGTCGTTCTTCTGCACGTAGGGCAATGCGAGCCAGCTGTCGGCCAGGTCGCTGCGGTGGTTGAACGCCGGTTCGTCGCTCGTCACGCCCTTCGTGGTGCCGATGACGATGTTGAAGTCATACTCCACGGTGTCGGCCGACGCGCTGCACACGAACGCCTGCTTCACCACGTAGGTCTCGCCGTCGGTGAGCATGTCGTTCACCGTGCTGAGTTCGAACTTGCCGCTGTCGTAAACCGACTTGATGGCAATTTTCTTGTTGGTGCTGGTGGTCACGACGCCCGCTTTGGTGAAGCAGAAACCGCGCGTGCCGTTGGTGTAACTGCCGTAGAACTTGCCGCTCGTGGCCTGAATGGCCCAGAGCTTCACCGAGTTGCTGGTGAGCGCCGTGGCGAGCGTGCCGCAGTTCAGGTGGGCAGAAGTCACTGCCGGATGAATTTCGCACACCGAGGCGTCGGTCTGGTCGATGGTGCGGTTCACCGTGAACGTGTAAGTCGTCCGCGTGCCGTCGGCCCAAGCTGTAGCGCTTGCCGCACAGCAAACCGCCATGAGCAGCAGCGCCTTCATGTTTTGGTAAAAGTTTCTCATAAATTTATCAGTTAAGTTACAGATATTTGGGGCAAATATACAACAAATCCCCCAAACGCCCACACGTTTTCCGCAAAAAAATTGTTACAGAGGCTTTTCGGTCTGCGAAAGACCTCAGACGCCCAGCACATTGCGCACCACCCACCACACCAGTGCCAGCGCGATGTAGGCCCACAGCGTCCAATGGTTGTTGACGAAGCGGGCGAAGCGGTTCTCCACCGTCCACCCCTTCCACCAGCAAATCATGGCGCAAATGAGCAGCGGAATGCTCACGATGAAGAAATAATTGTAGCGCAGCGCCTGCAGCGGATGCCCGTGGAGCAGCGCATGGCAAGCGCGCTGCAGCCCGCATCCAGGGCAACTGAATCCCGTGAGCGACCGCCACACGCACTGCGGCATGTAGCGCCCCCAGGCCACGGGGTCCGCCACATAGTAAAACACTCCCGCCGCCACCAGGACGACGGGAATGCAGATTTTCCAAAAACGGCTGGGCACGGCGCTTTGCTTGTTGCGTTAGTAAGTGTACGTGCCGCCTTGCTGCGAAGCGGTGAGGTAGAAGAAAATGCCGTAAGCGACGCTTGCGATGATGCCAAGGATGGCGCCCCAAATGGCCCATTGCTTCGACTTATTGGCGTTCTCGATGGAGAGCGCGTACTGCCCTGCATTCCACTGGCTGCTGGAGTTGGCGGCGTAGATGATGCTGACGATGCCAAGCGGCACGCAGCAGCAAATGGTGCAGAGAATGGCCCAAAGCAGCGTGTTTTGCGGTTTTTGCATGCCTGCGGGAGGTTGTTGCTGGCCATATCCGCCCTGCTGCCCGAATCCGCCCTGCGGCTGCGGTCCATAGTTCACTTGCTGCGGCTGCTGCGGCCCGTAATTCACTTGCTGGGGTTGCTGCGGACCGTAGTTCACTTGCTGCGGTTGCTGCGACGGTTGCTGCTCATTGTTGAATTCGCGCTTGATTCGCTCGAAGTCATTCTGCGGGTTTTCCTGGTTGTCCATGATGCGTGCGTATTAGTTGAAACAATTTAAGGTGCCTTAATATAATAATGTATAGGTTCCGTTTGCAAAGTAAAAGCATTTTTGCCGTTTTTGCAAGCAATGCCCCCACTTTTTTAGCAAAATGCTGCTTTTTTCCGAAAAAAGGCGGAAAGCGGTTAGGCGAAGAAGAGGTAGGAGATGAAGATGGCGGCGATGACGCCGGCGAGGTCGGCAAGCAGGCCGCAGGCCACGGCGTGGCGGGTGTTGGTGATGCCTACGCTGCCGAAATAGACGGCGAGGATGTAGAAGGTGGTGTCGGTGCTGCCCTGGAAGACGCAGGAGAGGCGGCCTGCGAAGCTGTCGGCGCCGAAGGTTGTCATGGTGTCGACCATCATGCCGCGGGCGCCGCTGCCGCTCAGGGGTTTCATGATGGCGGTGGGGAGGGCATCGACGAAGTCGGTCTGGCTAGTGAAGAGGCCGCAGGTCCAGCGTATGCCTTCGATGAGCATGTCCATGGCGCCGCTGGCGCGGAAAACGCCGATGGCCACGAGGATGGCGACGAGGTAGGGGATGATGCGCACGGCGGTGCTGAATCCTTCTTTTGCGCCGTCGATGAAGGCGTCGTAGGCATTGACGCGCTTGCGCATTGCGGCGAGGAGGAAGACGATGATGATGCCGAAGAGGATGATGCTTGCGCTGAGGGTGGAGGCCGTGTTCATGGTGTCTTTGTCGAGGCGGGAGAAGGCCCAGATGATGGCGGCCACGATGGCGCAAAGCCCGCCGAGGGTGGCGATGAGGACGGGCTGCAGGAGGTTGATGCGCTGGTAGAGGCTGGTGATGATGACGCCGGCGAGTGTGCTGAAGAAGGTGGCGAGGAGGATTGGCACGAAGATGTCGGTGGGGTTGGCGGCGCCGAGCTGGGCGCGATAGACCATGATGCTGACGGGGATGATGGTGAGGCCCGAGGTGTTGAGCACCAGGAACATAATCATGGGGTTGGAGGCGGTGGTGGCGTTGCCGGGGTTTTTGGCCACGTTGATTTCCTGCAGTTCCTTCATGGCCTTGAGTCCGAGGGGCGTGGCTGCGTTGTCGAGCCCGAGCATGTTGGCGGCGATGTTCATGAAGATGCTGCCGTTCACGGGGTGCCCTTTGGGGATGTCGGGGAAGAGGCACGAGAAGACGGGGCTGAGCCAGCGGGAGAGGACGCTGATGGCGCCGCCTTTTTCGCCCACTCGCATGATGCCCATCCAGAGGGCAAGCACGCCGGTGAGGCCGAGGCTGATTTCGAATGCGTTTTTGGAGGAGGCGAAGGTGCTGTTGATGATGTCCTGAAAGACGTCGGTGTTGCCCATGAACAGGGCCTGCACCACCGCAAAGATTGCGGCGAGCAGGAAGAAGGCTATCCAAATGTAGTTCAGGACCATGTTTTTTTAATTAACAATTAACAATTAACAATTAACAATTTGAGTGCGGTCGTTTTCTAAAACCACTGCGGTCGTTTTCTGAAACGAGTGCGGTGGGAAGCGGGCTGGCCGCTTTAATTTTTAAGCGGCGCGGCGGCAGTTCGCTGCTCTGGCTTCCCTGGTTTTCGCTTTTCAGAATCCGTAGGCATCGATGAGTCGCTGCTTTTCGGCGGCGGTGATTTGGATGACGGAGCCGTGGCGGGGCGTGAAATTGCCTTTGGTGGGCGTGCTTTGCACGTAGTTGAAGTTCTTCAGGTCGGTGGAGAGGCAGAAGTCGTAGTGCTGGTTGGCGTAGCAGTCGTACATGAGCACCCACTGCGTGCGTCCGCTGGCGTCTTTCTGGATGAGCGGGAAGACGCTGGAGCCTTCCACGGGGTACTGTCCTGGCTTCTGCAAGTGGCGGTATTCCACGTCCCACGGTCCTTGCAGCGACTTGCTGGTGGCGCGCAAAACGCCTTGGCGGGTCTGGAAATTGCCTTTGGTGTTGAGCACGCTGCGTCCTTCGTCCTTGAAGAAGAGAACGTATTGGTCGTTGGCGTCGTCGCGCACGATGTCGCCGTCAATGCTGGCTGTGCCGAAGTCGAAGAGCAGTTTGGGCTCGGTGATGTCGGTGAAGTCCTTGTTGGCGTAGGAATAGTAGAAGCGGAAGTAGGGTTGGTTGAAGTTGGGGTCGTCGGTTGGGTATTCCCAGTCGTGGCGTCCGATGCTGTAGTAAATCATGTACTTCTTGGCCTTGGCGTCCCAGATGGTTTGCGGGGCCCACACGGCGTGCAGGTTGTCGCGGTCGAATCCCTCGAGGTTGGGGAAGCGCGTGGGGAAGTCGATGGCGGTGTGGGTCCAGTTGATGAGGTCGTTGCTCTTCATGAGGATGATGCCGTCGTTGCTTTGCCAGCCTTCGCTGGAGCGCATGTCGGTGAGCACCATGTAGAATGTTTTGCCGTCCTCGGCTCGGAGCAGGTGCGGGTCGCGAATGCTCTTCTTCAGTGCGATGGTGTCGCTGCTGATGACGGGTTTTCCGTCCTTGAGCGCCTTCCAGTTGAGGCCGTCGTCGCTGAGCGCGTAGCGCACTTGCTCGCCTTCGGGCGAATTGTCGGAGAAGAAGACGAAGAGGTAGGAGGTCATGGGTTCGTCGGCCGCCTTCGTAGCGGTGGAGGCGGTGCGGCAACTGGCCAGCAGGAGCAGGGCGGATGCCAGGAGGAGGAGTTTCTTCATGGGTTGTTTGGGGGAGTTTTGTTCTGAAGTTAAAGGAGTTAAAGAAGTTATGAGGCGCTGCGTGCCTTAGAAGTCAGGGCCGATAGTTGCTTTGCTTTTGGAAGAAATCGGCGCTGCTCGGGCTTTCGGCTTTTAACTTCGAGCGAGCAGAGCGAGCGCTGACTTCTCTAACTTCTATAGCTTCTGCTGAGAAGTTACCATTTCGCGTGGCCGAAATAGTGTGTGTCGGCCAGTTGCAGGAGGTATTGTCCGTATTGGTTTTTTGCCATGGGCTGTGCAATTTCGCGCAGTTTTTCGGTCGTAATCCAGCCGTTCCAGTAGGCGATGCCTTCGAGGCAGGCGATTTTCAGGCCGGTGCGCTTCTCCAGCACTTCGATGTAGGTGCTGGCTTCGGAGAGGGAGTCGTGGGTGCCGGTGTCGAGCCAGGCGAAACCGCGTCCGAGCGTCTGCACCATCAGTTCCTTGTCGCGCAGGAAGACCTGGTTCACGGTCGTGATTTCCAGTTCGCCGCGGGGCGAAGGCTTGATGTTTTTTGCCACGTCCACCACCTTGTTGGGGTAGAAATAGAGGCCCACGACGGCGTAGTTGCTTTTGGGTTTGGCGGGTTTTTCCTCAATGCTCAGGCAGTTTCCGTCGCTGTCGAACTCGGCCACGCCGTAGCGCTCGGGGTCGTTCACCCAGTAGCCGAAGACGGTGGCTTTCTGCTCTTGCTCAGCGCGCTGCACGGCCTCCACGAGCATGTCGGTGAAACCGCTTCCGTGGAAGATGTTGTCGCCCAGCACGAGGCAGCAGGCGTCGTTGCCGATGAATTCCTCGCCGATGATGAAGGCCTGGGCCAGTCCGTCGGGCGAGGGCTGTTCAGCGTAGGAGAAATGCACGCCGAGGTCGCTGCCGTCGCCCAGCAGGCGCTTGAAGCCCGGCAGGTCGTGGGGCGTGGAGATGATGAGGATGTCGCGGATGCCGGCCAGCATCAGCACCGAGATGGGGTAGTAAACCATCGGTTTGTCGAAGATGGGGATGAGCTGCTTGCTCACGCCCTTCGTGATGGGGTAGAGGCGCGTGCCGCTGCCGCCCGCGAGGACTATTCCTTTCATATTATATATATGGTGTTATTTGTGGCAAAGTTACGCTTTCTTCTGCAGTTGGCAAAACTTTCGGCGCAAAATCCCGCCGCGGCTTGGGCGGAAAGGGCGCCGCGGTCGTTTATTCCAGGCGCAGTTCCTTGATGATTCGCTTGGCTTTGCCGTATTTTTCGATGACTGAAAGCACGTAGCGTATGTCCACGCCGATGCAGCGCGTGAGTGCGTTGTCGAACTTGTAGTCGCTCGACATGGCTTCCCAGTTGCCGTCGAAGGCGAGTCCGATGAGGCGCCCCTTGCCGTCGAACATGCCGCTGCCGCTGTTGCCGCCCGTGATGTCGTTGGTGGTGAGGAAGCAGAGCTGCAGGTCTTCGCTGTTCGGGTCAACGTAGCGCTTGCCCCAGTCGCCCTTCTTCAGCCACTTATAGACGGGCTGCGTGAGGTCGTAGTCGGGGTTGCTGCCTTGCTTTTCATACTTGTCGATGATGGACTGCGAGGGCGTGAAGCAGGTGAAGTCGTTGTAGCCCTGCACGGTGCCGTAGCTCATGCGCAGCGTGAAGTTGGCGTCGGGATAGTATTCCTTGTCCTTGTTCATCAGGCGGAGCTGGTCGCCGAGCTGGCGCTCATATTCGTCGATGCTGTCGGGGCCATAGATGGCGTAGAGCGTGCTGATGCAGTCGATGGCGATGCCCACCATGGGGTCCTCGGCCAGTTGGCTGATGTCGCTTGCCTGCTTCAGCAGCGGGGGATTGCAGAGGATGGAGTTGTCGTAAACGATGTCGGCAAACTTCTGGCAGTCGCCGCCCAGCAGGCTGTCGATTTCGGCGTAGAAGTCGGGCAGGAAAGCGGGGTCGGTGGTCTGCTCGCGGTAGTTCTGCAGCATGGCGGCGAAGACGCGCTTGTCGGTTGGCACGTCAATGTCCTTGTAGGCTTTCTCCACGGCCTTCTGGAAGTCCTTGCCCTCGCTGTCCTCATGCATGGCGCCGAGCAGTTGGCTCATGGCGAACTGCAGGATGTCGCTGCCGCTGTAGAAGCTTTCCTCCCAGAGGGTCATGGCGCGCGCCGCGTCGTTGGTGCGGCTGTAGTTGGCCTGCAGCGAGTCGAGTATGGTTTGCACGTAGGGGTTCCACGCCACCATCTCGCGCTCCAGCGCCTGCTTTTCGCCGATGACGTCGAGGTCGCGCAGCGCCTTGTTCTGGCCGATGGCGTTCTTCCAGTAGTTGCTGCTTTGGGCATATTTGCTGGAGTACATGATGCGCAGCGCCTGGCTGGAGTTCATGGCGTCGGTCAGGATTTCCTGCTTCACGCCGCGCACCTGAATGCGGGGCGTGTTGCTGCAGTCAATGGTCTGCTGAATGCCGTAGGACGAGAGGTAGCGGTCGGTGGAGCCGGGATAGCCGAAGGTCATGCAGAACGTGCCGGGCTGGTAGCCCTGCGTGCTCACCGTGGCGTAGCGCTTGGGGTGGTAGGGCACATTGCTGGGCGAATAGTCGGCCGGCTGGTTGTTGGGGCCAGCATAGATGCGGAAGACGGAGAAGTCGCAGGTCTGGCGCGGCCACATCCAGTTGTCGGTGTCGCCGCCGTGCTTGCCCAGGCATGAAGGCGGGGCGAAGACGAGGCGCACGTCGCTGTAGCGCTGGTAGATGCTCACGTAGTATTTGCTGCGCTTGTAGAACGGCACGATGCCGGCCTCAATGCAGTGCGTGGAGTCCTCCACGGCGGAAATGATTTCCTGCATCACGCTGTCCATGTAGGCCACGCGCGCTGCGTCGTCCATCTCCTGGCTTGCGGCCTTCGCCTCAAGCATGCGGTCGGTCACTTCGTAAGTGTTGAGGTGGAAAAGCACGTAGAGCCCCTCGTTGGGCAGCTCGTCCTTCTGCTTCTTGGCCACGAAACCGTCGCGCAGGTAGTCGTGGGCGGTGCTGCTGTGCTCCTGAATGGAACCGTAGCCGCAGTGGTGGTTGGTGAAGACGAGGCCGTCGTTGCTCACCACCACGCCCGAGCAGAAGCCGCCAAACTGCACGATGGCGTCGTTGAGCGAGGCGTGCTCAGTAGAGAAAATCTCGTCGTGGGTGAGTTCCAGCCCCAGCGACTGCATGATGCTGTCGGTGCGGGCCGACAGGTTGGTGATCATCCACATGCCCTCGTCGGCCCGTGCGGCCACAGCAGAGAGCAAAAGGGTCAGTGCCAAAATGGTCTTTTTCATATTTGTTATTTAATTATTGGTATCGGCTTTAACTTCTAAGGCACGCAGTGCCTGATAACTTCTCTAACTTCTTTAACTTCTCAATTCCTCCGAAAATACTTCCCCACCACCGGCAGCGAACTGAGCGGCAGGTCGTTGCGCACAATGTAGGCCGCAAAGGCCGCGATGAGCACCGTGTTCACGCCAATGCGCGCCACGGCAGGCCAACTTTCCGGCAGCAGCGCCATCACCGCGTAGAGCGCCAGCGCCAGCAGCACGTAGCGACCGATGCTGCCCAGCGGATAGGCAATGGGGTTCTTCTTCTGACCCACGAAATAACTCAGCAGCATGCTCGTGGCATAGCCCGCGAAGCCGCCCCAGGCGCACGCCATGTAGCCATATTTCGGAATGAAAATCACGTTCACCGCCACCAGCACCGCGCAGCCTGCAAGCGAGAACCACGCGCCCCAGATGGTCTTGTCGATGAGCTTGTACCAGAACGACAGATTGAAATAAATGCCCATCATGATTTCCGCCGCCATCACTATCGGCACCACGCGCAGCCCCTCGCGGTAACCCGCGCCGATGATGTGCTTCAGAATGTCCATGTAGCCCACCACGCACAGAAATGCCAGCAGCGTGAAGATGATGAAATACTTCATGGCCTCGGCGTAAGTGGCGTTCGCGTCGCTGCTGTCCTTGCTCTTCGCAAACACAAACGGCTCGTAGGCATAGCGGAACGCCTGCGTAATCATTGCCATAATCATCGCAATCTTCACGCACGCACCGTAGATGCCCAGCTGCACCGTGCCCGCCGCCTTGTCGGGATAGACCTTCGGGAAAATCATCTTGTCCACCGTCTGGTTCAGAATGCCCGCGATGCCAAGCACCAAGATGGGCCACGAGTAGCTCAGCATGCGCCGAAGCAGCCGCCCGTCAACCTTCCACCGCATCTTCCGCATCTCCGGCAGGAAGAAAAACGTGATGAGGCCCGTGCAAACCAAGTTGAGCGAAAACACATCGCCCACCTTCGACTCCCTCACGCCCATGGCAGGCAAAACCACGAAGCAAACCAAGTTGAGCGCAATGTTCAGCACAATGAACAGCAACTTCAGCGCCGCAAACTTCAGCGGGCGCTTCTGGAAACGCAGCAGCGAGAACGGAATGGCCTGCACCGCGTCGAGCGCAACCACCGTCGCCATCATCCACACATACTCCTTGTGGTCGCCGTAGCCCAGAAAATTCGAAATCGGTGTCAGCGCACCAAGCACGCCCAGCAGAAACACCGCCGACAGGCCGCCAACCACCGCCATCGCCGTGGAAAACACCGTGTCGCTGTCCTCCTCCGACTTGTTCGCGAAGCGGAAAAACGTCGTCTCCATGCCAAACGTCAGAATCACCAGAATCAGCGCCGTGTAGGCATAGAGATTCGTCACAACCCCGTAGCCGCCGCTGGCAGCCGAAATCTTCGCCGTGTAGAGCGGCACGAGCAGATAATTCAGAAAGCGCCCCACGATGCTGCTCACACCGTAAATCGCCGTGTCCTTCGCCAAACCTTTCAGATTTGCCATAAAAAATCCTATCCATTAGAGCCCCACCCCCAGTCCCTCCCCAAAAAGGGAGGGAGCCGACAGCCGAAACCCTATTATTACCTATTATTATATATAATGCTCAGCCTTCTTTCCCTCCTGCTCACCCCCCTCCCTTTTCGGGGAGGGGGGGACGGGGGGAGAGGCTGTTTTCCTCAGTCAAACAAATCCCCCATCGTGCCGCCCACGCGCTTGCGCCCCAAGTGCTTGTAGGCCAAGTCCGTCACCACGCGGCCACGCGGCGTGCGCTTGATGAAACCCTCCTTGATGAGGAACGGTTCATAAACCTCCTCCACCGTGCCAGCGTCCTCGCTGATGGCCGTAGCAATCGTGCTCACCCCCACCGGACCGCCCTGAAACTTGTCGATGATGGTCGTCAGAATCTTATTGTCCACCTCGTCAAGGCCAAACTTGTCAATGTTCAGCGCCTCAAGCGCCACATGCGCAATCTTCACGTCAATCCGACCGCTGCCCTTCACCTGAGCAAAGTCGCGCACACGCCGCAGCAGCGCATTCGCAATGCGGGGCGTGCCGCGGCTCCGCCCAGCAATCTCCGCCGCAGCGTCAACATCACACCCCACGCCCAGCAAATTCGCGCTGCGCAAAATGATGCGCTGCAGCACGCTCGCGTCATAATACTCCAAGTGCATGTTGATGCCGAAGCGCGCCCGCAGCGGAGCAGTCAGCAGGCCACTGCGCGTCGTAGCACCCACCAGCGTGAACGGATTCAGCTTCAGCTGCACGCTGCGCGCCGACGGGCCCTTGTCAATCGTGATGTCAATGCGGTAATCCTCCATCGCCGAGTAAAGATACTCCTCCACCACAGGCGACAGGCGGTGAATCTCATCGATGAACAGCACGTCATTCTCCTCCAGCGACATCAAGATGCCCGCCAAGTCGCCCGCCTTGTCCAGCACCGGCCCCGACGTCACCTTGAACCCCACCCCCAGCTCATTGGCGATGATGTTCGAAAGCGTCGTCTTCCCCAGCCCTGGAGGCCCATGCAGCAGCACGTGGTCCAGCGGCTCGCCGCGAAACTTGGCCGCCTCAACGAAGATGCTCAGATTCTCCACAACCTTCGCCTGGCCATTGAAATCAGCAAAGCGGAGCGGACGGAGCGCCTGCTCAAAATCCTTCTCGCCCTGCGACATATACTGCTCTTCTCTGATGTCAAAATCCTCTGCCATGATGACTTTCCTTTAATTCTTCTTGCAAAGATACACTAAAAATCCCAACTTTCTTCATTTTCAAACCGAAAAAAGCAAAAACCCCGCTCCGCTCCAACTCCCTTCGCACCCGCCAGCCACAGCCGCCCTGCCCAGCGACCATTGCCAAACTGCCCGCAAAGGTAATATATAAAATAAGGAGAAACCAAATTCCGCCCCAACTATTTTTCCCGCCCAACCTGAGCGATTTTCGCTCCAACTTGCACCACCATGCGCCCAACTTGGCGAACCCTCCCTCCAACTTGCAGCGCTCCCTCTCCAACTTAAACAACAACCCTCCCCAACTTGCTCATTCGCAAAAACAAAGCGGGCGCACCGCCATCGGCGCGCCCGCTTTCCTTATTTCTTCGCTTCGCAGGAAAATTTTTTTTGAAAGAGTCTCCCGCTTCGCAAAAAGGCAAGACTACTTCATCAGCACCTTCCTTCCATTCACCACATAAATGCCGCCCTTAGCCATGCCATTCACCTTGCGCCCTTGCAGGTCGTAAACAGCAGCAGCGCTCAGGTTGTCATCCATTATCACGCCCTCAATCGCGTCATAGTCCGAAGGATACTTATGTAGCGTCAGGCTTCCGCCAGGCAGGCGTCCATATTTCGCATTGCCGTTGTCCCAGTCATACATGTTGTAAGGCAAATCGGGACGGTAACGGTACTTTCCAACCGTTGCAGGCGTTTTCAACGTCTCTAAGGAGGTACAGCCAGAGAATGTGTCCTGCACAAACTGTGTCACGTTGCTCACATCCCAACCGCTCAGGTCAAGCGATGTAAGTGAGGAGCAACCAGAAAATGTGCTTTCCAAATGCGTCACGTTGCTCACGTCCCAACCGCTCAGAACCAGCGATGTCAGGGAGGAGCAACCAGAGAAGGTGCTTTCCAAATTCTTCACGTTGCTCACATTCCAGCTGCTCAGGTCGAGCGATGTCAGGGAGGAGCAACCAGAGAAGGTATCATTCAAAAACTCCACGTTGCTCACGTCCCAATTCTTGATGCCGCCCAGCGAAGTCAGGGAGGAACAACCAGAGAATGTGTAACCTAAATCCGTTACGTTGCTCACGTTCCATTCCTTAATGCCATCCAGCGAAGTCAGTGAGGAACAACCTTGGAATGTCCACCACAAACTCGTCACGTTGCTCACGTCCCAGTCCTTGGTGCAGTCCAGCGAGGTCAAGGAGGAGCAATCTCTGAATGTTCCATCCAAGTTCGTCACGTTGCTCACGTTCCAGTTCTTGATGCAGTCCAGCGAGGGCAGGGAGGAACAACCAGAGAATGTGCTTTCCAAACTTGTCACGTTGCTAACTTTCCACTTGCTCAAGTCCAGCGATGTCAGAGAGGAACAACCAGAGAATGTGTAATCCAAACTCGGCACTTTTCTCACGTCCCAGTTCTCGAGACCCTTCAGTGATGTCAGGAGGGAGCAACCAGAGAATGTGCTTTCCAAATTCTTCACGCTGCTAACATCCCAGCTGCTCAGGTCGAGCGATGTCAGGGAGGAACAACCAGAGAAAGCACTTTCCATGCTCGTCCATTCACTCGTATCCCAACCGCTCAAATCAAGCGTTTTCATTGACCCCATGCTTGACGTCATACTTTTGAGAGTGTACAGAGTTGCCCCCCGCCAGTTGCGGGCAGTCAGTGTAGAAACACTTTTAAAAGTATCATTCCATTTCTTTGCGGCACGCACGCTCCAGTCGCTCAAGTCCAGTGATGCCAGGGAGGAACAACCAGAGAATGTGCTTTCCAGAGTCCACACGTTGCTCACGTTCCAGCTACTCAGGTCGAGCGATGTCAGGGAGGAACAACCTTCGAATGTGTTTTTCAAACTCGCCACATTGCTCACGTCCCAACCGCTCAGGTCGAGCGATGTCAGGGAGGAACAACCAGAGAAGGTGCTTTCCAAACTCGTCACTTTGTTCACGTTCCAGCTGCTCAGGTCGAGCGATGTCAGAGAGGAACAACCAGAAAATGTGTAATACAAACTCGTCACTTTGCTCACGTCCAGGTTATGCAGTTCCATCTCTACGCACTTGCTCAAGCCAAAAAAGGACAATTTACCTGCAGGTGCTGCCACACCTTCCTCAATGACGATTTTTGTAATCATGTTTTTATAATCGCCCCATTCATGGTCTTCTGACAACACACCGCTTGCTCCGTCAGTCGGCGAAATGGTCAGCAAACCATCGTCATTCAGAACCCACGTGCAGGTGCCGTCCGTTCCTGAGTCATATTCATCTGCCCAGGCGTTCACGCTTGCTGCCATGCCCAGCACGGCAAGCACTACAGAAATAAGTAAATGTCTTCTCATATTTTTTAGTATTTTGTCGTTAATAAATGCACTGCCTACTCTGTTCCAGATTTTCGGCTTGGTTCTTTTAGGTTTAAGCACGCGGCAACACAAAGCGCCAGTAAACGCTTCAAAATATATGGCCGCGGGGGAGGCGGACCTCCGCCTGCGACATTGCAAAAGTAGCAACAAATGGCGAAACGGCAAAACTTTTCCGCATGTTTTTTAACCGCCACGGTCATAACTCCTGCCGCGGGACGGAATGTGCCACGTCTTTTTTCAGGTTCGGCAAATGGGCGGCGGAGCCAAGAAATCCCTTATCCGACTTCACGGAATATTCATGCAAAATCCTGCATAAAATGTATGAACGGGCAAACTCATTCGTAATTCGTCATTCGTAACTCGTCATTTTCGAAGGGCATCATTTTGCAAAACGAAGGGCTTCTTTTTCGAAAACGAAGGTCTTCTTTTTGCAAAAGAAGGGCATCGTTTTTTCAGCTTACTGAGGCGTGCTGATAATCAGGCGGTTATGATTTTTACGTTTTGACGTGCTTTCCACCCCTTTTCTTCGCGGCAAAGGCGGGGCGGAAACGCATAAAATGGATGAAGCGAGCGAATATTTATGCAATGGGTTGTTCGGCGCAGGGCGGAAGGAGTGGCGGCTGCGGCACAGACGCAGCAGGGAATGGGACACGAAAAAGCGCCCTGCGGCGGTTGGCCGGGGGCGCTTTGGGGTGTGCGGTTGCAAGCGCTTACTTCTGCTGGTTGCCTTTCTTGGGACCCTGCTTGCGGGCATTCTGGTAGGTGGTGTACTGGTCGTCGGTGAGGATGGCCTTGAGTTCCTTCTCGTAGGCCTGCATGTTCTGCTTCTGCTCGTCGGTCATCTGCGGGCGCTCGGGGCGCTGGCTGTTGCTGCTGCTCGAGCTCTTGGCGCTGCTCTTCTGGGTGGAAGGCTTCTGGCGTCCCTGCTGAGGCTGGCCCATTTTGCCTTCATACTTCTTGTTGAGCGCCTTCACTTTCGTGGCCTGTGCGTCGCTCAGCCCGAGTTCCTTCACCATCATTTCGGTGCGGTCGCCCTGCGGCTTCTGCTTTTTCTCGGTTGTGGTTTGTGCCATGGCGCTGGTGCTGACCAGTGCGGCGGCCATAATGGCCAAAACAATCTTTTTCATGTCGTTTTTTGTTTAGGATATTTTTTAAGAGAGAGAGTTTCGTGTTGCAGTGATTGCTCACTGCTTCTCTGACATTGTGAAAGCGGAATGGTTTAAATCCGAAGCAAAAAACGCGTGATATTTAACAAAAGTTGAATCTTTGGCGCGCAAAATTCACATTTGTTTAACGAAAGGGGCGTAAAAGGTTGGGAGGGAAAGGTGGGGTCAGAGCAGGTGGGAAAGCAGCACTTTCACGCCTATAAATATAAGGATGAGGCCGCCGAGGAGCTCGGGGCGCAGGCGGCGTGCAATGGCGCTGCCGAAGCGCAGGCCGAGGGCGTGGCCCACGATGGTGAGGAGGAAGGAGGCGAGGCCGATGAGCAGGAGCGGCAGGGTGAGCTGGGCGAGGGCGCTGTAGCCGGTGCAGGCGAAGGAGATGCCGACGGCCAGGGCGTCGATGCTGGTGGCGATGGCGAGGGTGACTTGGGTGGTGAGGCGCGTGGGGTTGGTGTGCGGCGCTTCTTCGGGCAGGAAGGCGGAGCGGACCATGCGCAGGCCGAGGAAGAGGAGCATGCTAAAGGCAATCCAGTGGTCGTAGGCCTCGATGTAGCGCTGGAAGTGGGTGGTGGCGAGCCAGCCGATGAGGGGCATCATGGCCTGGAAGAGTCCGAACAGCAGGGCCATGCGCACCACGGTTTTGACCGTGGCGGCGCTTTGTGCTTTTCGCGCAGCGCGGGTTGCAAGCGGTTGGTCTTCAGCGGTTTTCGATTTTTGCAGCGCTTGGCGCAGGATGACGCCGCAAGCGATGGACACCGCAAAGCAGTCCATTGCGAGGGCAATAGCCAGGAAAATGAGGTCGAAAAGTGTCATTCAGGCGATGAGAATTACGTATTTGCGGCCAGTTGTTGGGGGTGGCGCGGTGTGTTTGCGGCGTGCTGGGGGCGGGTCAGAGCGCTTGCATGTCGTTGAGTTTGCGGTAGTAGCCGCCGAGGTCGATGAGTTGCTGGTGGGTGCCTTGCTCCACGATTTTGCCTTCGTGCAGCACGTAAATCATGTCGGCGTTCTTGATGGTGCTCAGGCGGTGGGCAATGGCAATGGTGGTGCGCGATTTCATGAGGCGGAGCAGGGCGTCTTGCACAAGGCGCTCGCTCTCGGTGTCGAGGGCGCTGGTGGCCTCATCGAGGATGAGTATGGGCGGATTTTTCAGGATGGCGCGGGCGATGGAGATGCGCTGTCGCTGGCCGCCGGAGAGTTTGCCGCCGCGGTCGCCCACGTTGGTGTCGTAGCCTTGCGGCAGTTGCATGATGAAGTCGTGTGCGTTGGCGATTCGCGCGGCGTTTTCCACTTCCTCGCGCGTGGCCTTTTCGTTGCCGAAGGCGATGTTGTTGAAGATGGTGTCGTTGAAGAGGATGGCGTCTTGGTTCACGTTGCCGATGAGTCCGCGCAAATCGCTGATGCGCAGGCTCTTGATGTTCACGCCGTCGATGAGGATTTCGCCGTTTTCAATATCGTGGTAGCGCGGAATGAGGTCCACGAGCGTGGATTTTCCGCTGCCCGACTGCCCCACGAGGGCCACGGTCTGGCCTTTCTTGATTTCGATGTTGATGTCGTGGAGCACTTCGCCGCCCGTTTCGTAGGCAAAGCTGACGTGCTGCAGGCTGATGCCGTCGCGCAGGGTGTCGATGGGTTGCGGGTTTTGGGGCTCGCGGATGCTGTTCTCGGCGTCCATGATTTTGTTGATGCGCTCCATCGACGCCATGCCTTTCTGAATGGTGTAGCCCGCTTTCGACAGTTCTTTCAGCGGCTGCAGCGAGGTGTAGAGGATGACGAGGTAGTAGACGAACGTGGGCGCGTCGATGGGCGATTTGCCGGAGAAGATGAGGCTGCCGCCAAACCACAGCACGACCACAATCATGCAGGTGCCGAGGAACTCGCTCACGGGGTGGGCGGCGCTTTGGCGGATGGCCACGCGCATGGCGGCGCGGCGGTATTCGTTGTTCACCGCGCGGAAGCGGTCGGCCATCTTTTTCTCTGCAATAAACGCCTTGATGATGCGCAGGCCGCCCAGCGTTTCCTCAATCTGGCTCAGACCGTCGCTCCATTTCTGCTGGGCGTAGAGTGATTTGCGCTTCAGCGTTTTGCCGATGCGGCCGATGCCGATGGCCATGAGCGGCACCACCAGCAGCGTGAACAGCGAGAGTTGCCACGACAGGTAGAAGAGCGTGCCGATGTAAACCACCAGTTTCACGGGGTTTTTGAACACCATGTCGAGGCTGGAGCCAATGCTCGAATCCACTTCGTTCACGTCGGTGGAGACGCGCGCCAGGATATCGCCCTTGCGCTCTTCGCTGAAGAAACTGAGCGGCAGGCTCAGGATTTTCTGGTACATCCGCATGCGAATGTCGCGCACCACGCCGGTCTTGATGGGCATGAGCATGGCGCTGCCGCCGAAATAGCTGCCCGTCTTGAGCAGCGTCATGCCCACCAGCACCAGCCCGAGCATGAGCAAGGTGGTCGACGGGCCGTAGGTGGCAATCATTTCCTGGCTGAAATAGTAGCCGTTGTTGAGCAGTTTCTCCTTGAGCGACAGGCTGTTGTCGCTCCACGCCACGAAGTCGTAGTGGTCGGTATTGATTTTGAAAAGGATGTTCAGGATGGGCACCAGCACCATGAAAGAGAAGACGTCGAGCACCGCCGAGGCGATGTTGAACGCGAATGTCCCCGCCACATACCACTTGTAGGGGCGGAAATACTGTCCCATGATTTTGAAAAACTCTTTCATGCGCTGCGAAAAATCAGTCCTGAGGGTGCAAATTCACCCGTTTGAGCGTGCAAAATTACCCATTTTCTGCGGCTTTGCCAAACATTTGGCGCACAATCTTGCGGTTCACTTCCCCGCGCCAGTGCGTCCGGCCAGCCAAAACGACAGGTGGGGAGGCTGATTGTAGGCCACATTTTCCGACGCCACGCCAAAGCGGTACTGCGGGTCGTGGAGCAGCGTGGCGAGGCGGATGTCCGTGGGGTAGGGCGTGCTGTAGATGAGCAGGTGGGCGTTGGTGTCGGCGTCGTAGAAAATGGCCTCCTCGCGCCAATCGCCCAGAATGTCGGCGCTCAGCACCGGCGTGCGCTTCGACCCGTTGCAACTCGCAGGATTCAGGCCGCCCACGCCGTCAATGCCCCGCAGCGGCGCCACGTTCCGTCCCCATCCATTCTCGCCAGCCGCGGCGCCCGTATATTTCGTCAGCGAAGTGCCGTCGAGCAACTCGTCGAGCGCGTCGCCGTCCCAGTAGATTCTGAAGTTCACAGATGGGCGATTTTTCCCGATGACTTTTGGTGCAAACGAATGCAAAGACCGAGCAATTTCGCAGGAATTGTTCGGTCTTTGCTGAGTGCCGCCCAAAAGCTGCGAAGCGCAATGGGCGATTTTTGCATTTTTCGCCCCATTTTCGGCAGCAGATTTTGCCGTTTCCGAAGCCCCTTCTTCCGCCCCAAAAATCGTGTCGGAGGCGAGGCTCCACCATTCCCAGCCGCGCGCTTCGGCCGAAATGTCGGCGGCCAGGCCACGCCCCGTGTCCTTGTTGGCCGTTTGGCGCCAAAGGATTTCGCCCGTCTGGGCATCGTGCAGGTCGGCGCCGTAGGGCGCGCTTTCATGCGGCATAAACACTTCAAGGCCAGGGTGTTGGGGGAGAATGTCGCCTACGTGCAGGGCATCGCCGTGCCCCAGCTGCGTGGAGTAGAGCACGCGGCCGTCGTGGTCGAGCGTGGCGGCGCCGAAAACAATTTCGTCGAGCCCGTCACCATCCACATCGGCACTGCAAATGGAGTGCGCGCCCTGCCCGAAAAGCGAGGGCGAATTCACCGTCACGGAATCGCCGTTTTCGTCAAAAATCGCCCATTTCATCGGGGATTTTGACACATGACGCCACCGCGTTTTGAGTTCTTTTCCGTCGAAATCCACGGCCCAGACATGGGCTTTCGTGTAGTAGCCGCGGCACATCACCGCGCTCACCTTCTCGGGGTGCCTTTCGTCGAGCCGCGCCACGCACGCCAAATAGCGCTCAGCGCGGTTGGCCCGCTCGTCGCCCCAGTAGTCCTTCGGCGTGCCGCTCGGCTTGCCGCCCCACGCACCGTGGCGGTTCGGCCAGTACCACGTGGTGCAAAGCGCCGCACCGTCGCTGCCGCGGAACGCCGTAAGCAGTTCCTCGCCTTCTATCACATGCCCCCACGTCCTGCCCAAGTCGCGGTTTTTGATGCGCCGAATGGCCTTCGTCGCGCCCGCTTTCGTCACAAAATCGCCCATTCCATCGAGAGAATTGGGCGCTGTCTTGCAAATGATTTCGGCCCGGCCGTCGCCGTCAAAGTCCCAAACGAGGAACTGCGTGTAGTGGGCACCGGCGCGGATATTTTCGCCGAGATTGATGCGCCAGAGCCGCTTTCCGCTCAGCTTGTAACAGTCAAGCAGCACCGGCGCGGTCCAGCCGCTGTGGCTGTTGTCGCGGCTGTTGGTGGGTTCCCACTTCAGCACAATCTCCAACTGTCCGTCGCCGTCCACGTCGCCCACGCTCGCATCGTTGGGCCGGTAGTCCCAGTCCCAGCCATCGGCGCTGCCGCCCTGCGGCCGGTCCAGCGGCACCCGCAGGCAGTTGCCCGTCCATGCCGCGTTGCCCACCTCGCCAGGCCCCATGGCCAGCGCCGTGTCGGTCCGTTCGCCCTGATGCGAAACCACTTCGTAGCGGCACCCATCGTTGCCCGTTTCGTCCACGAAAAACGTGGCGCCCGTCAGTCCTTCCGCAATCGTCTGGCCGTTGCGCACCACCGAAAATGCCGCACCCTCAGCGTCCGTGGACAGCAGCCGCCAGCTCACGGCAACGCCCTCTCCGCCACATTCCGCGAGCGAATAGGCCACGGCGCCCCGGTCCAGCCGTTCGCGCCAGTCATTCGTCCGTTCGCGCCCATCGCCATCCTGCGCCATTCCCGCGAGCGCGGAAACAGCCAGCATCGCCGCTGCCAAAACCATTTTCCCTTGTCCGTTCTTCATGCAAATCCTGTATTTCGTCATGGAAATCAAATCACTTCTTCGTGCAAATCAATACACTCCTTTGTGCAGAAATGTCACTTCTTCATGCAAATCAATACACTTCTTTGTGCAGAAAAGTCACTTCTTCATGCAAATCAAATCATTAGGTGAGCCGCCCGTACTTGCCACAACACATCCTCCGCGGCCGATTTGCTGCAAAGTTACGCATTTTTTCCCACACTGCCGCCATCATGCCCGAAAACGATGCCCACCTTTTGCGAAAACGACCGCAGTGGTTTTGGAAAACGACCGCACTCGTTTCAGAAAACGACTGCAGTGGTTTCAGAAAACGACCGCACTCGTTTTTTGAAATGACCGCACTCGTTTCGTTTCGCCCTCGCCTCATGCCAACCATTCCCTCGCGGCTTCGCAAACCCTTCTTCGCGTCAAAACGGAAATGCCGTGGGAGATGAGAGTCCTGCAAGCCCTTCTCCGCAGGCCGCCATGCGTGGTCCCTCGCTCGCCCCCTTGCGGTTTGGGCAAAAAAAAGCACCGCAGCCAGAATGGGCTGCGGTGCTGTGATGTTTGTGGATGGGGCGGTGCTGCGTTATAGTTTTTCGTTCAGATGCTTATATACGCGCTTTTTTATGAAGTGCGGCACGAAGCGGTAGATGACAGACATGAAAATGCCTACGGTGCCTGTGAAGGGGTAGCGCCAGGTGAAGTTCTTGAGGCGTGCGCGGAGGTTGAATGCGAAGTGGCGGTAGTTGCGCTTTTCTGCGTAGTTGCCTAGAACGCGGAAGCAGAAGAGCGGTTCTTGGATGTTGTAGAGTTTGTATCCGTTCTTCATGAGCCGTAGCCAAAGTTCAAGGTCTTCGGCTTTTTGGAATTGCTCGTCGTAGAGTGGCACGTTCTCATCGCAGATTTTTCTCCGCATTATAACGCTGCCGTGTTGCATGGGGCAGCGGAAAGCGGTGAACAGGCGCAGGGGGATGTCTTTTTCGCGGAAGTGGATTTGTGATGTGACTTTGCCGTTTCCATCGATGATGTTGATGACACTGCCCACGACGTCGTATTGGTTGTTTTGCTGCAGAAATGCCACTTGTTTTTGGAATCTGTCGGGGTAGGAGATGTCATCGCCGTCCATGCGTGCGATATATTGTCCTTGTGCCAGGCTGACGCCTTTGTTGAGTGATGCGACGAAACCGAGTTGCTGTTCGTTGCGGATGAGTCGGATGCGGTTGTCTTGACTGGCATAGTTGCATAGGCAATCTATTGTGGACTGTTCTGTGCTGTCGTCCACAATAATGAATTCCCAGTCTGTCAGGGTCTGCCGTATGATGCTGTCGATGGCAATCTTGAGGAATGTGGCATCGTCGTTGAATGTCGCCATGACGACGGATATGAGTGGCGTGTTCATTGTGCCTGTTTTTTAGGATGGCATCTGTGTTTCGTCAGAACTTAGCACTTGCATCATGCAGTGGTCAAGCACCATGTGCAGGTCCTCTGTGATTTGCATGTCTTCGATGGGGATGTTGACGTTGATTTTGCAGAGTTGTTTCACTTTTCCCCCGTCAAATCCTGTGAGTCCAACGGTTGTGGCGCCATGTGCGTTGGCGTATTCGATGGCGTTCACCACGTTGGCGGAGTTGCCCGAAGCGGAGATGCCGATGACGATGTCTCCTGGCCGGAGGAAATTGGACAGCGGTCCGACGAAGATTTGGTCGTAGTGGCGGTCGTTGGCGTATGCCATCATGGTTGGGATGTTATCGTTTAGGCAGATGAAGCGGTTTTTCTTTTCTTGGAATTCTGAAATGCCTTTGTTGAAATCGCAGCAAAAGTGGGATGCGGTTGCTGCGGAGCCTCCGTTTCCCATGATGAAGACATATTGCCCTTCCATGCGCGCTTTCTCTAGGACGTTGATGAGCGTGCTCAGGTCGTCGGAGGAAATGCTTTCTATGGCGGTTTTCACTCTTAGGAGGTAAGTTTCAATGCGTTTCTGATAGTTCATGCTGCAAAGTTAATCAAAATTTTCGCCAATGAAAATAATTTTTGTTCCGGAATTATCAAATTTGAATGGGAATAGGCGGATTCCTGGCAGTTTTTTCCTGAATTCGGCCTGTTTTTCCTGTGGACAATAGAAAAGGATGAATCCTGCTCCTCCTGCTCCGAGCAGTTTGCCGCCCAAGGCCCCTGCGTTCAGTCCGCTTTGGTAGATTTCATCTACTTGTTGGTTGCTGATGTCTTTTGAGAGCGATTTTTTGAGCAGCCAGCCTTCGTGTAGGAATCTACCGAACTCGTTGATTTGGCCGCTTTCGAGGGAACCGCGCAATTGGTAGGCCAGTTGCACCATCTGGCGCTGAGCTTCAAACTTTTGTGCTTCCTGCATTCCTTCTTGCTGTGCTTTCAGGATGTCTTGTGCTTTGTGTGTGCCGCCCACATAGGCGAGAATGAGGTTGTCTTGAAGTTGCTGCTTTACGGTGGGCTGCATGATGATTTTTTCTACGTTCACGCTTTCGTCGCCATAGAAAGTGATGAAGTTCAGGCCGCCCAAAGCCGTGGCGTATTGGTCTTGCTTGCCGATGTGCTCTTTCAGTTGAACCATTTCAATGTCGCATGCCAACTGCGCGAGCCGCTCCTTGCTTGCTGGCTTGCCGCAATAGGTCCCCACTGCGTTGAGCAGGCCGACGGTGAATGCGCTGCTTGCTCCCAGCCCTGTGCCAGCGGGGATGTCGGCAATGCTGTTGATGTCCACTCCTTTAATATTATACATGCGAAGCACTTCGCGGAAGATGGGGTGCTGAATGTGCTCAATGTCGCCCACGCGCTCTGTCATGGAATATTTCAGTTGAATTTTGTCTTCCTCAAAATAGGGGTGCAGCGCGATGTAAACGTATTTTTCTATGCTTGTGCTCAAGACGGCGCCTGGTTCGCGGCGGTAGAATGCGGGCAAGTCGCTGCCTCCGCCGGCAAAAGAGATGCGGAAAGGTGTGCGTGATATTATCATTTTTTAGGATGCAGTTGTTTTAGTTTTGACAGATTGTTTTTAAAGCAGTGCTTTCTTTACGGCCATTCGCACGGCCTCGTTGGAATTGTACTTGGCGGTCCAGCCCAGTTTGTTTACTTTGCTGAGGTCGTATTGGAATTCGGGTACGTCGCCGACCCAGCCTCTCGCGCCGCCTGTATAGCGGATTTGTGCGTTCAGCCCCATTTCTTCAATCACGATGTCCGCAATTTCCTTCACTTTTGTTCGGGTGTTGCTGCCGAGCATGTAAACATTGAATCGCTCATGGGCATGGCTGACGATGAAAAGGATGCCTTCCACCAAGTCTTTCACATAAATGTAAGGCTTGCATTGCTCGCCGTTTCCAAGCACTTCCAGTTCTGTGGGGGTCTTTCGCAGTTTGCGTATGAAGTCATAGATGACGCCATGTGTCAAGCGCTCGCCAACGACATTGGGGAAGCGGGCAATCCATGTCTGAATGCCGTAGGTGGAAGAGAAGGCGCTGATGAAGGCCTCGCTCGCCAGTTTCCCAGCGCCGTAGTTTGACACAGGCTGCAATGGACCATAATCTTCATTCAGCACATCGTGGCTGTCTCCGAAAATGGCAGAAGTGGATGCAAAGAAAAGTTTTTTCACTTCAAATTCTTTCATGAGTTGCAGCACCTGAAAGGTTGTGCGGAATGTGAGGTTGAAGTCGGTCAGAGGGTCTTTTCCGCCTTTCTGGATGTCGGAATTGGCGGCAAGGTGGAACACCATCTCGAAGTTCCCTTGCGCGAAGACTTGGCGCATGGCGGCTTCATTGAGCACATCGGCTTCAATAAAGTTGAATTGCTCGTGTCCCGTCAAGTGCGCGATGTTTTCTTTTCGCCCCAGCACCAGGTTGTCAACGGCTGTGACGCTGTGCCCCGCTGCAATGAGGGCGTCATCCAAATGCGAGCCGATGAATCCGGCGCCGCCTGTAACCAATATATTCATGCTCCTTTTTTGTTTCAGATTTTTGATTTCAGTTTCCAATATAGCCGCTGTGCCGCGATTTTTACTTTGTTTATGTTGAACATGCTCATCTCGTTTTTCAGGAAGACATGCTCCTTTGCGGCGTGCGCGTTGAGGGTGTCGCAGACTCGCGGCAAAAGGGCGCAAATGTTATGCTCGTCGAGCACGCGGCGCTTGGCCTCAAGCAGGGCGCTTAGGTGCTGTTCGTAGGCATTGCTGGCGATGCAGTTCTCAATCGTGGCAATCGCTGCTTCTGGATTGCAGATGTCAATTTGGGCCATGGCGTCAGCAGGGAAATACTCTTCCGCGTTGGGGCAGCCAGAGTAGATGGGGAATGTGTTGGTCAGGTAAGCATCCGCCAACTTCTCTGTCCAATAGTGCGGGAATACACTGTTCTCCAGGGCAATGGTGTATTTGTAGGGTGCCAAAGCATCCCATTTGTCTTCGAGTGCATGAAAGCCGCGGCCAAAAATGTCAATCTTCGTGCCAAGGCGCGCTTGCAGTTGCTTGATGAATTTCAAGCGCTGCTGATGTCCCTTGGAGATGGATAAGTCGCTGGAGATGAGCGACAGCACTTTGCTTTTCTCTTGAGTATGAGTTTGATAGTAGTTGTAATTCTTTTCGGGGTCAAGCCAACGCTTGCCCTGCTCCAGGAAATGCACGCCAAGAAACCACATCAAAGCGGGCTGGCATTTGATGAGATGAGGGTGGCGAATCTTTTCAGATGCAGCAATGACGACGCCAAACTGTTTCAGATAGGAATCGGCATACAGATAGACGCTATCGGGTTCGCCAGAGAGCAAAATCACATTTTCCCGCGCCACCTTGCAGGCCTCGTCCCTTCTTCTGCCCTTCGAGACGACGACCCAGAAATCTGCCTCGGTGCAACTGTCATCGTTTACGCAAAACACATAGTTGCCCCACACGCCACTGTTTCCAGGCGTTTGCCGCAGCAACTGTATGGCATCGTCAACAATGGAGACCTTTACAATCTTCTTGGTTGTCATTTTCGAAGAATCTTGTTTTTTGCGCGCCGAATGATTTGTTGAAGCAAGTGGAAATAAAACGTTTTGTAATACTTGCACTTGCCGGCATCCGAGAGTGCCGTTCCATAGTCGTTCTGCGATTGCGCAAGCGCATAGTAGCGGAAGTCGAATGTCATTTTGGCGTCATTGTCAACATTCTCGTCATGAATCACTTCTACCCACATTCCCTTTGCATTGCAATCCTCCTTGACGGGAATTCCGCATTGGTCAATGAAGAAATGGTTGTACTGCAGCACGGTCCCAATTTCTTGAACGCAGTCTGTCTTTTCAACAAGGGAAATGAAATGGTTGTTCCGGTAGCGGATGAGTGTGGCGTAATGCTGCGAGGTGAAGTATTGCAGTCCATAACCGAAAGTGAAAACAGCGTTTTCTGTTGCACCTTCGGCCATTTCCTGTACTTTTTTGATATAGTCGCGATGGAGCATATCATCATTGTCCAGCCGCGAGGTTAGCACTGCCCCCGTGAAAGACGACTGCTGGAGTTGGTCAGCAATGAAATCTGCGACAATCTTTGTGTGGCGCGGCGCGTCTTCTGCGGTAACGTAGAGCGGCTGAAAATTGGGCATGCTCTGCTGATATTCTGCTATTTTTGATTTGTATGCGTCAGGCGTGTCGGCATCAAACAGGCAAATCCACGTGAATTCCTGCGAAGATTGATTCCTGACGGAAGGGAAGCAGTAGCGTTCGAATAGCGCAAATCTATTGGCAAGCCATTCTTCAGTCAAAACGCTTTTGTGGTGTTTGTCCTTGTCAAAGAGGCGCAGGTTGAAGCGCGTGATGAGAAAGTGCGGAATATGTTTGCTGTCAGTCATCTTTTTCGTTGCTATTTACATCAATCTTCTGCGAATTTTGTTGTTCAGTCCAACCCATCGCTCTTTGAAGAAGTATCTGCGCTCCCGCTTGTTTTGTGCGGCATCAAAAGCGATGACGGGCGGTAATTCAAGCGGCCACGACATATTTCCCATGGTCAAATTCGTCTTGACCACTTTGTCGCCTTGCTTGTAGTGCGCGCCGTTGATGCTCGTTCCGATGTTGAGCGCTAAGTTCGTTAGTGGCACGAGAACATAAAGGTCTTTTGCCAGCATGCTGAAGTTCCAGCGTGTGGCCCAACTGTCGCAGGTGTCAAGATGGGTGTAGGCGTCATGCCAGTAGTGGTACATGAACAATCCCTTGAACCAACCGTATTTCCGAATCAATAATTGTTTGCTGAAACTGGGCCACGCAGTCATTTCAAAGTCCATGTGCTGCCATGCCCGCCGCCATGACGCCCAGCCCCAGCAGAACAGGGATTGCGAAAAGACGAAACGGGAAGAGGTATCGGCCGTGGGCACTTGATTGAACGCACTGATTTCGGCCACTTTATCCTCGTCCTGATAGTGCGGCAGCAGCTGCTCGCAGATTCTGTAGAAGTCTTGGCTCACCACCACGTCGTCTTCCACAATCACGCCCCACTGCTCCTGGCGGAAGAACCATGAGATGCTGTCGTAGTTCGACTTCGCGCAGCCCCAGTTCTCCTTCCGCAGCAGCGTCTTCACCTCGCAGGGCCAGTCGATGGCGCCCAGCACCGCCTGCCGCGTCTGCTCGCACAGTTCCGCCTCGCCCTCCTTTCCGCTCCTCGGCCCGTCGGCCGCCACGTAGAGCCGTTCCGGCTGGTAGGCGCGGATGCTCTCCAGCGCCTGAACAGTCACCTCTGGGCGGTTGAAAATCAGGAACAAAATGGGAACTTTTGCCATGGCGTGTTGGTTTCGAGCGGCTTAAAATCCAAAATTATTGCAATATTTTTGGATTTTGCGGGTGAGATGTTCTTGTGAGAGGGTTTGGCGTGATTATGATACGACTGCCACCTCCATAAAACGATAGTCTTCGTTTTCCGAAAGGAAGACCTTCGTTTTCCAAAAGGAAGGGCATCGTTTTTTGTGAGGTGAAGGGATGCTTAGTTCAGAATGGCTTGCACTGCTTGGAGCAGGGCGCCAGGCTGATTTGTTTGGATGTTGATAGATTGGCTAACCCCTGCGTTTTGCCCTGCCAGGACATCGCGCTCGGTGTCGCCTATCATCACAGATGCGCTGAGGTCAATGTTCCAGTCCTGGGCTGCTTGGAGGAGCATGCCGGGCTTGGGCTTGCGGCAGTTGCAGTCTATTTTGTACTCCTTTCTTTCCTCTGGAAAACCGCTGTCGGGGTGGTGGGGGCAGAAGTAGATGGCGTTGAGGTATGCGCCTTCGTTGCCGAGTAGGGTTTCCAGTTTGGCATGTATGTGGTCGAGTTCTTCAAGCGAACAGAGATTGCGGGCGATGACGGGTTGATTGGTCACCACGATGGCGAGCCATCCGCGCTGGTTGATGAGGCGGATGGCCTCGGCAGCGCCGTCAATGAGGCGCAGTTGTTGCGGCGAGTGGAGCAAATTCACTTCCTCGGAGATGGTTCCGTCGCGGTCGAGGAACACTGCGCGCCTTGGATTGCGGTGGTTCATTCGCTCCACGCGTCCGCTTCTTACGTCAGCCTGTACGGCCTCATAGCGGTCGGGGGTGCCCATGTCCTTGATGTATTCTGCCGAGCGATAGGCAAACACGCGCATGCCGCTTGCGATGCAGCGTGGCAGCACGTCTTTTTCTATGTGCTGTTTCTTTTCGGGTTCAATCTCTGTGAGCACTTTTGGGCTGAAAATGAAAAGTGAAGCGTTCACTTGGTTGTGTGCCACGAGGTTTGCTGGATGAGGTTTCAGGAAGAATCCCTTCACCCGTCCTGTGCCGTCTGCATCCACGAGGTCGGAGTCGTAGGGATGGTCGTTGGGGTGTACGAGCAACGTGGCGTCTGCTTGGTGTTTGTGGTGGAACTGGAGCATGGACTGGAGGTCAATGTCCATGATGGTGTCGGCATAGAAGACAAAGAAGTCTTCGGTAAGTTGTTCTTGCACCAGCGCCAATGCTCCTGCCGTGCCGAGGGGAACAGATTCGCGGTAATAATCAATGTGGACGCCCCATTGGCTGCCATCGCCAAAATATTGCTGGATTTGTTCTCCCAGATGCCCGATGATGAAGAGAAAATCGCAGAATCCTTGTTGCTTTGCCATGAGCACCTGCCGCTCCAGGATGGGCATGCCCTCTACGGGAATCATTGCTTTGGGAATATCGCCTCTTACTGATGCGATGCGTGTCCCTTTGCCGCCGGCGATGATAACAATTTTCATGGTTCGTTGCTGAAGAAGTGTTGCTCAAGCATGAGGCAGAGCGTGTGGTAAATGGGCAAATGCAATTCTTGCGCAAGATACGCCTCAGTTTCGGGAACACAGATGCAAACGTCTGTCAGAGGTTTCAGTTTTCCGCCACTTTCCCCTGTCAGTCCAATGACCTTCATCCCTTTTGCCCTTGCGGTTACTGCCGCGTAAAGCACGTTTTGGCTGTTGCCAGAGGTTGAAATGGCCAGAAGGACATCCTCTTGTTGCCCGTAGGCAAGCACCTGCTGCGCAAAACACAGCAGCGGGTCGCAGTCGTTGCTGAATGCGGTGTTGAATGCGGTGTGTGCATCGAGCGCAATGGCCGGCAGCGCGCCTTGCAACCGCTTGGCCAAGACGCCGCCCATGCTCTGGTCCGCTTCCGTGAGCCTTGCCTGCAATTCAGTGGGCAGGGTCCTTTTGAGTTTGAATCCCTTCATTAGTTCCCCAACGATGTGTTCTGCATCGCTTGAAGAACCGCCGTTCCCGGCAATCAAGAGCTTTCCATGAGACTGGAAGGAGTGGACAAGTGTATTGAATGCGTCTTCAATATCTTGTGAGGATTGGTTTAAAACAGGGTAGCGTCTGAGCAATAGAGCAAGATGGTTCATTGTGCAATATAGCTTTCAGGAGAATAATGTATAACAGTTGTTCCCTTTTCTTCAAATTTGAAGGGGATATAAAGATAGTCACGGAGCGCATTACGCAAGGATTCTTTTTTCTCAGGAGGACAATAGAAAAGCAAGAACCCGCCGCCACCAGCGCCAAGCAGTTTGCCTCCGATGGCTCCTGCTTTAAGTCCTTCTTGATAAATGGCATCAATAGTTCCGTCAGTGATTTTGTCGCCGAGAGTTTTTTTGAGATTCCACGCCTCGTGGAGCAATCGGCCAAAATCGTCGAGGTCGCCATGCTTGTCAGAGAGAATGCGCTGCGCTTCATCCACCAGTTGCAATGTTTGCTTCAGAATCGATTGCTTTGTTTGCAAATTGGAGAAGGAATCTTGCTGGATGGTTGAGCTTAACCGGCAGCGGCCTGTATAGAATAAGTGCAGCGACTCGTTCAGGCGTACCTTCCTTTCAGGATGAATGATGATAGGCGTGACAGTGAACTGGTTGTCAAAGAAATCTATGCGGTTCAAATTGCCATAGGCTGCGGCAATCTGGTCTTGCCACCCTCCTAATTCTTGGCAGAGGTCGCGCTCAAGATGGATGGCGTCCGTTGCTAAATTGTGCTTGTCAACGAACTTGCCCTTTAAGGAGTAGAACGCATTCAGCATTCCCACGGCAAAGGAACTGGAAGTGCCTAACCCAGTTCGTGCAGGCAGGTCGCCTTCATAGCTCAGCCGTAGGTCATGCATGTCGAGCATCTTCATGGCCTCCCGAATAGCAGGATGCTGGATTTCTTCCGTTTGATGCACACGCTCAATCTTGCTGTAAACTAATTCAGATTGATAATCGTGGAATGGGGGAAGGTGCCGGACTATGACATAGCAATATTTGTCGAATGTGGTAGATATTACTGCCCCGCCATATTCATTAAAGAATTGCGGGAGGTCTGTTCCACCACCCAAGAAAGACATGCGGAATGGCGTTCGTGTGATAATCATTTACTTCTTGTTTGAAAAGAGTGAAAGGATATGGTCGGCATAGTGCTTGCCAACAATATCAATGTTGAATTCGCTTGCCCAATCAATGCACTCCTGCGGAGAATAGGAAAAAGAGTCGTCATAGAACCGCAGGACGGCCTTCTCAATATCTTCAATGTCTTCTCCGTTGACAAGGAAACCCGTTACGCCTTCCTTGATGGCCTCTGAAGTTCCGCCGCTCCGCCCGCCAATGACAAACTTCCCGTAGCTGTTCGCTTCCAGATAGACTACGCCAAATCCCTCTACATTGAATGTTCCCTGCGGTATAAAACTGGGCATTAAGAACAGCCCGCATTCTTGCAATAGCTTGGCTTTCTCTTCTTCGCTTACTCGCCCAGGCAGCGTGACGATATCTTCCAAATGGTACTCAGAAACGATTTGCTTGTATTGGTGCATATATGGTCCATTGCCCGCCAACACATATTTTATATTAGGGATGGATTTCCTGATTTTGGAAAGTGCCTTCAAGACATTCTGAAATCCTTTTCTTTCATCGCTCCTTCCGATGGAAAGAAGCAGCGGTGCCTTTTCTGCATTTGCAGCCAAAGCATGCTGCGGGCTTTTGAATGGTGGGAGAATGACATGAATGTTATTCTTGTCGTCGAAACGCTCGGCTACACCTTTAGTGAAAGTGGTGTTGGCAAAAACATGTGTTGCGTCTTTGATGTACTTCCTTCCACGCTTATAGAAGGCGTTTTTGAGAATAGACTTGGAGATTTTTTCTGCTAATTCGGAACCATGAATCAGGACGCCGTATGGAACATGATTTAGTTTCATGTTGAGCCACGGTCCATCGGCAACCCCGCAGGTCATAGCCAGCACATAGTCAAAGGTATTCTTTTTTTGCAGAGTCAAGACAAGTCTAATCGTATCAAAGATATACTTTCCAGCAGAGTCAAAGGTATAAACGCTTCTTTGTGCTTCAACGTTATTGGGCAACGTGGATTTCTTTGTGCAAATGACAGTGACATCCATTACCCGCCCGAGATATTCGGCAAGCAGATATGAGGTGTTTTGAATGCCCCCACCTTCAAGTGAGATGTCATACCCCACTATCAACAGTTTTAAGCGCTGGCTCATTTGTGATTTATTTGCAGATTGTTTCAGTTCTTGCTTATTTCAGCATTTATAAATTAACGCATTAGGTCCTTCTATCCTCATGCTGCAGTTCCTTGATTTTATTGGCGTCAGCCACGATGAGGTTATTGGATTGTTTCTTGGGCGTATAGCCAGGCTTTTTCTTAAACCGGCAAAAATAAAGAATCCAAAACATGATAAAATAGGGAACCCAGTACATGTTGAAGAAATTCCAAAGTACAGGGCAAGGATTATTTTCGATGCGGACAACCAATTGCAGGAGCCAGAAATATAGGACCACATAGAGTTCTGGGCGTTTCGTGAGTTTTACGGCTAATGTACCGTACAAATAATAGAGATATGCAAAAAGGATAAAAAAGACGATGGACACGAAAGGACCTATAAGTTCTCCCCAGTCGGCAACGAACCAACTGATGAAGCTTTCTGCAACGTCGCCGCCGTTGTATAATAATTCTGCCAATATGTTTCCAACACGGTTGTCTGCAGCATGGCAGATGTTCTTCAATGTTGACCATGTCAGCAGGCCGTCCAATGTTTCTTCATTGCGTATCAAGGCGTCGAGGACGATATATACGCCCATGGAGCGACGTGCCAGGCCGACCGTTGCGTATTGGTTCATGAATTCATAATCCGAAGCGCCTTCTGTTGCAAATCCTCTAACCACCGTTCCAAAGTCATGAGGACCTCCAGAAAGTACGGCGTTCACTTTATACATGCGCAATCCTTGAGAGAGAGGGAAAACGACAAAGAGCACAATTATCGCGACAAATCCCATAGAAACAATATGCCGCTTCTTTATTTTTTCTCGGTAGAGGCTATAAAAGTAGATGGCTATGATGAAGAGGCATAGCACCATGAATGTCTTTGAACCCAGGGGAAGGCTTATCCCGATGATGAACAGTATGACGATGCGTAGCTGCTGGAGCTTTTTGGACACACGCTTGCCTGTCATTTGAATTGTGATAATGGTGAGCAAGGGCATGATGGGCTCAATTGCTAACCAGTAAAGTTTTAATGGCCAGGATAATGTGGAATAATCAATTTGCAGTCCATTGCCTGCGGTCTCCTCTTTCACTGCGCTGTAGTTGGTTTCATTATATAGAAAAATACCAACTAAAACAAAGATAACCCACAGAATTTTTGTGGGTATTTTCTCTACATCAAATTTGTGTGTCCTGATGAACGCTGTAATGTCGAAAATTGAATCGCTTTTGTTTGATTTACGGCGCATGAGGCTGAGAACCAAGAGCAACCAGCAGGTGATGGCAATGGCGATGGCCGTTCGGATGTCGGAGGTGAAGTCAGGGCATTCTTGGTAGATAAACTTGTCTCGAAGGGGAATGAGAACAAGATAAATCACATGGAATATAACCCAGAGGTCAAAAAGGTTGACTTCTTTTCGCAGGAAAACTTTTCTCACTGGATAGAAAAGCGTGAGACAGTTAAGCAATTGCAGCGTTGTCCAATTTAGTGTGAGCATACTATGAATAGTCGGCATCATTTCTCTTTGCGGTGCATCAGGCGGATTTCACCTGCCGTATCGCATGTGACATATTGTTCCTCAAGTATTTGCTGGATTCGTTCGTCCCCAATGCTTGTGCTGGCAACGACCCACAGCGGCGGCGTTTGCTCATAGAATGTGTGATGTTGCTGTCGGATGTCATCCACCATGTTGAAAATCTGGTCTTGCAGATAAAAGTACCGCCCTATAGGGGTGATTTTTGCATGGGTGAAAAAGTCAGAGTGGGGGAAAAGATTGTATGCGGCGATGCTATCGCGTTCCGATTGAGGGATATGTGCGAGCATTTGGTCGTAAATCGCGTTGACGTTGCGTGGCGGTGCCTGAGGCACATCACCGATGCGCAGGTAGAGGCTCTCATTGGCATAAATGCCATTCAGCACCACATTCTTGGCTACGCAGCGCGCAGCGAACTGGGTGAAAGGGAGAAAGCAAACGGAAATGGCGAGGACCTTCCATAATGGGCGAATGGGAAGACGGAGCAGCAGGGTGAATGTGGGTATGCACAATGGAATGAGCAAGGTGAAATAATGGTTGTATCCCCAACTGTTGTGGAAAAAGTAAAGGTAGAGCAGCGCGGAAGTCATTGAGAATACGAACCAGAGCAATGCCTGAGAGAAGCGCCTGCTTTTGCTCTTGAGCACAAACTTGTTTCTTTTCACAAGTGTGAGAAATCTTTTTGCACACAGTGTAGCAAAAGTGGCAAGGAGCGGAATTAAAAGCAAGAGGCTTTTCAGGATGACTGCTGCATTCAGTTCCTTATAGTGCTGGCGATAGATGAAATTGTAGGTGAAGTTGGCGAAGACGAGGTCTTCCAAGGCGCCTTTCGACTTAAAGTAGAGTAGCATGGGGATGGTGGTGCAGGCCATGCCGAGAACAAAAGAGAACATGTGCAACAAGAGTTGCCCCGCCCAGCCTCGAATGATATAAAAAACGAGTAAGGTTAGAATAATGGCTGCGATAAGCGTGCCGTTGTTCAGGCGGATAAGTGAAGTGACGCCAAAGCATAGGCCATAGATGAAAGTGTAGCGATAGGGGTGCCTTAGTTGCTTACTTTGGGTGAACCTTACGAAAATCCATAAGGGCAGCGCTAAGAACAATAGGCTCCATTCTTCGCACGAACCGCCTTCTCCGATAGTTGCCGTAAAGAAAAGGAGGAAGAGCAAAATCACGGTCCAGCCAGCGGCTTGGCGCGGATAAATGAGCAGCACCGTTTTTTTGAACAGCGCCAAGACCAGCGTGAGGTTGATGACTTCCAGGATGAAGGTGCCCCATTTCCCTACGTTCAGGCTTAGTCCTGCAGCATTAAATAGGTAGAGATACGGTCCTTTGTTGTCGAAAAGGTCACGGTATGGGATAACTCCATGCAACCATCCATTCCCCATCGTTTTGTATATGGCAGTGTCTGCCCAATCATAAGGGTTGAGCGGTGATGCATAACTGCCAAATAGCAAGAGATAGCAGAATGATAGCAGTATAAGCAGAATGATGTCCCTGCGTTGATTCATAAAATGGGAAAGAGGAGGTTTATTGCTTTTTGGAGGAGGATTTGAACAATTTGTTCAGATTCCGAAACCTTGTTATGGTTGCAAAGGCAATTCTAAAAATGTTTCAGCATGCTGGCAAGCTCTGTTAGCAGTGGGAAATGCTTGTGTGCCCAGTAACTGGGTTGGTTCACTTGGAGGGTGCCATAGCATGCGTGCAGGTTGCGCAGGATGTAGTTCTGGTAACCGCGTTGCCGGAGCGCCACATTAAACGGGGTGTGCTCTGAAAGCGCATTGCCGCAAGGGGTGCGCGGCGCGTTGTATTGCAATCCGCTGATGGCGCTTCGGTTGTAGAGCGCAAGGCCGCCGAAAGCGGATTGGCATGCCAAGCGGTCTTCGCGAAGCAGGGCGCGGTTCATCTGCCATCCGCGCCAAGTGCGGATGGCATTGGCGCGGCGGTTGTCAATCATCTGCTTGAGTTGCTCCATGGTTTCGCCTTCGGCAAGGTAGGCGTAGGTGTCGTATTGCAGTCCAAACCAGGCAGCGGGCTGGTTTGCGGTTCTGAATTTGAGGCGGCCGTTCGCAAAGAAAGCGCCGGTGTGACTGTCCATCTGCGAGAAGGCTTGTGCCACTTCTTGCGGACTGAACCATTCGATGTCGATGTCTATCAGCATGAGCGCTTTGCTCTCGCCGCACTGCTCTACGCCTTGCAGCAGGCGGTTGCGGCAATAGGCCATGCGCTCGATGCGCGCTTGGGAAACGCCAGAGGTGCTGCTGCCATCGTTCAGGGTGAAGGAGTCTATGTGGACTGCAGCGCTTGATTCTGCCCAAGACTGCAGCACTGCTTTCGTGCCGTCTTGGCTGTCGTTCTCAACGGCCACGACGGCAGAGTTGGGAATGATTGCCTGCAGTTCTGCAATTCGCTCGATGTTCGCGCGCAGTTGTTGCTCACAGTCGCGTGCCAGCAGTCCGATGATTAAATCGTAGGTTCTTGTTGTCATCACCAGTAGCTTCCTTGGTCAACCTGCTTGTAGTTCTTGGTTCTTGAACTCTCGTACGGGCGAATCCAGTATTCGTTGGGCAGGTTGGTGTACCTGCCTTTTTGTTTTAGCACCAAAGAACCGTAGTTCGGGTCCTCCCAGCGCTTGCCGCGGATGCCGAAGAGCAGTTGGAGCGACCCGCCGATATGGATGGCCTGCTTGCCCATGCGCTTGATGTGCGCCGCCAAGGGCATGCCGTATGCGCCGCAGCCGAGCAGGGCAATGTCGAAATCCAGTTGGGAAATATCCGCCTTCATCTTTTCCAAAGCGTCAAACCATGTGGCGTATTCTTCGCTTCCGCCGATGGATTGCACCGCCTTGTAGGTAATGAGGCCGAATTCGGGCAGAATCTCAGGATTGTCGAACAGTTTGGTGCGGTTCTGCTCGTACTGTTGGCGGATTTCGGCATCAAAGGGATGTACGACGAGAACGCGCTTGCCTCGCAGATGTGCCGTCCAGGGGTGTTCGGCAAAGTAAGGGTCAACAGCGTCATAACTGACTTTGGAGTCAGGGCTCAGATATGCTTGCAGATACTTTTCCTGCACTTGCCACGACACGAGAATGTCAATGAGCGGTGCGCTTTCCAGCATCAATTTGGCAAATTCTTCCAAGTGCTCATCGTCGTTCGGGAAAAAGCCCGCATTGTTTTTCATGCAGAACCGCGTGCCCTCGTTCCACCACCATTGAGGCGCCTTGTTCTGGACGTAATCGAAGGGTTTGTGCGGCGAAAGCATTCCGACGTAGGTCGCTACGGCGCCAATCTCCACGGCGCCAAACCGGGAAAGCATGAATGGCGTGCCGCTGTCTATGTGTGCCGCAATAATATCAGATGCCATCTGATAGTTCGCAGTTACCTTGCTGAGGTCAAATCGCTCCTCGCCGGCAAACTTCGTGTAGAGCTTGCGCAGCGCCATTAGTGTGGCTTGTGGAAGGGTGTATTTCATGCGATGCTCAGTTCTTATAATGAATTAGCCGCTTGATGAATCCTTTTACGGCGAGTTCTGTCTTGATTTTCCACCTGATGTAGGGCAGGCGTTCCACCAGTTTCGGATTTTCCTTAAACTCTCGCCACCCCAGGAGAATCTCTTTCCGCCGCTTCATGGGGACGGACAGGCTTGGACCGGCAAAGTCTCGGAGCAGGAAATCCATGCGCTCCTTGCTGTATTTGTCGGTTTCTTCCTTGCCGTAGAGTGTATCGGCAAAGTCGAAAATGTCAATGTTCCATTGCATGTGTGCTTCCTGCAGGGCAATAGCCTTGGCATCGTTGGAAGAAACATTCTTCCCGCTGTTCCGCCATCTCACGCAAGCATCGGGCACTGTGCGGATGCCGGTGCCTTTGGAGCAGCGCATAACGGTGGCGTTATCCGTAAACATACCAAAAGGAAACCAGACATACCCTCCGGTTTGGGTGAACGCGCTGTGTCGAAAAATGAATTCGGGTATGCGTGTGGAGATGGTGTGTACGACATTGTTCTTCACGAAGTAATCAAAGGAGTCCAAATGCTCAGGGAATGGCGTAGGCACGGCCTTTATGCTGCCGTCGGCGTTGATGATTTTCAGGTTCCAGTGATAAACGTCATACTGCGGCTCGGTCTGAAGCGTTTTATAGAATGCCTCCACGCAGTTCGGTTCCATGAGGTCGTCGTCTCCAAAGGGCGTGAAGAAGGGTTCGTCGCCCTTGAGCGCCAAGGTGCGGTTCCACTGCGCCACCAAGTCTTTCTTGCCCAAGTTCTCCTCAAAGCAATGGTAGTGCAGCGGCAATTTGCCTTTCCACTTTTCAGCGATGGCGTCAATCTCGGCGTTAGGTCCGTCGCAACCAAGATACAAATTGAAATCCTGGCACGTCTGTGCCGCAATAGAGGCTAAGGTCTGGTCCAGATAGTCTGCCTTATAAGCAGGAATTAAGATGGCGAGTTGTGGCATACGGGTAATTTGTTTCGTTCAGTTTTCACTCCATCTCTTCCCTTCCGTCCAGCGCGCTGCCGATGGCAACGTCCATGTTGCAGTATTCCCACTCGGCAAAGCGGCCGAGGAGGTGGAGGCGGTGGGGGCGCAGGGCCTGCTTCAGCGCGGCAATCATGGGGCGGGTGCTGGGGGTCTGGATGGGGTAGGTGTAGGGCTCGTAGTGGTGGGTGAGGTAGCGGGGGTGGTAGGGAATGCGGGCGAGGTTGTCGAGGATGGCGTCGCGGCCCATTTCGTCGGTGAACTCCACGGTGGCGGTCATCATGCCGCTGGCGTTGTTGCTCGGGGCGAAATTGCCGGTGCAGATGATGCGGTGCGCCTCGTGGGCCGCGCTGGGCATGTAGAGCCAACTGTAGTCGTTGGGGTCGATTTGGCAAAAGACGCTGGTGGTGCCGTGCCAGGCCAACTGCTCAATGCTTTGGGCAAAGCCTTCGATGGGTGCAAACGCTCCAGCGAGCATCTGCGGCAGCAGTTTCAGGTTGGCGCAATAGACCACGGCGTCGCACGCCTCGCCGTCCACCAGCCAACCCGCTTTGGTGCGCTCCAGGCGCTTCACGGGGTGGTTGGTCTCCACGCAGAGCCCTTCGGCCAGGCGGTTGGCCAGGAACTGCGAGCCGCCCTGCCGCGGATAGTAGAACGTGCTGTGCACGAACTGCCGCTCTTCCACGTGGTTCATGTTGTTGAAAATCATCTCCTCCGCCGTCGGCATGGGCAGTTTGCCCTCGAGCCAGTCGAGCGGCACGTCGCTGAGCGGGCGGCGCCACACCTTGCGGTTGTAGGGGCCGAAGTAGAGGTCGTAGAGGGTCTTGCCGAAGCGTGCCTGCAGGAACTGCTCAAAGTTGGCCGGCGCATCGCTGCCTTCGCGGCCCATCTGCAGCAGGTCGGCGATGAACTGCCGCTGGGTCTCTGCGGGCAGCATATAAGCGTGGTTTTCAATGGGGTAGGGGATGCGCAGCCCGTCGCCCATCACCACGGCGGAGTTCCGCACGGCCTTCGAAAACTCGCACTCGCGGTCGAAGTGCTGCCAGAACCAGTCCATCACGTCCTGCCGCTTGGTGTTGAACACGTGGCCGCCGGTGCGGTGGAAGAGGCACCCTTCCACGCGGTCGCACTTAATCATGCCGCCCACGCGGTCGTCGCGCTCCAGCACCTTCACCTCGTGCCCGTCGTCTTGCAGCATGTTGGCAATGGCGAGCCCCGACATGCCGGCGCCTATGACAATGTATTTCATCAGAGAATCACTTTAGATATTGTTCAATAATATAGCGCGGGCGCCCCTTTTCTTCCATGTAGATTTTGCCCACATACTCAGCAATGATACTAAGGCAGACGAGCACGCATCCCCCAACAAACCAAATGGAAATCATGAGTGATGCCCAACCCTGCACCTGCGTTCCTTTCACGAGAGCGGCAATGACATAAGCGAATATGCCGAGCGCCACAAGAATGAATAGGAGACCTACGAAAAAGATGTGGCGCAGGGGTTTTATGCTAAAGGACGTGATGCCGTCGAGAGCGAAGTTGAGCATTTTCCTGAACGGGTACTTGCTCTCCCCTGCCAACCGTTCGGCGCGGTCGTAATAGACCACAGTGGAAGGCAGTCCAATGGACGGGATGACGCCTCTGAGGAAAAGATTGACCTCCTTGTAGCCTCGCAGTTGCTCTACACACCGCCTGCTCATCAGGCGGAAGTCGGCGTGATTGTAGATGATGCGCTTGTCGCCCAGCCGCCGCATCAGTTTGTAGAATGCTTGCGCCGTGGTGCGCTTGAAGAACGTGTCGGTTTTGCGCTCTTTTCTCACGCCATAGACCACATCTACGCCTTGGCGGTATTGCCTGACCATCTCTGGAATAACATTGATATCGTCTTGCAAATCGGCATCAATGGAGAGCATCATGTCGGCGTCAGATTCGAGCAGGCCTGCCAGCAGGGCGTTCTGATGCCCGCGGTTTCCAGCCAGTTTGAGGCCGCAAACGCGCCCGTCTTGCTCATGCAATTGGGAGATGATTTCCCAAGTCTTGTCGGTTGAACCGTCGTCTATATATAATATTGTGCTGTTGCTGGCTACCAACTTTTCTGCATCCATTTGTGAAAGGACACCCAAGAGTTTGCGATTCGTCTCGGGCAGCACCGCCTCTTCATTGTAGCAAGGAACGGCAATGACGAGCTGGTTATTCGTGTTCGGGTTCATCTGTGTCTTTTTTTTGAGAAATGTTTCATCACCCACCTGACGAGTAGGAAGTTGACAGGGATGCAAATGGCGTACATCGGGACAGGCGCCCAGACCTTGCTCATCCCTAAGTGCAGGAATACATGCAGCAATAGCAATGAGAGCGCATAATTGATGAGGTTCGTTGCTGCGAAACCTATGCCGTTGCGGACATTGCGCTCTACTTGAAAGGTGAAGCAAGTGGTCATGAGGTAATTGAAAACGAAACCTGCAACATAGCCGATGGTATAGGCGAGCGATACATTAATCCACTGCGCAAGAAGGATGTAGACTCCATAAGTCAGCGCTGTGGCCGCCACGCCAACGACTCCAAATCGGAGAATCTCACGGATTGAGCTCATAAAGATTCTTGTTCCGCATCACTTTTATGTCGTGCGGTGGCCTGTGCGTTGACCAATTCAGTTTTCGAGGATGCCGTTTCACGGAAGAAAATATTCTTTTCAGAAACGATGCCCTTCGTTTTTGGAAAGGAAGGTCTTCGTTTTTGAAAACGATGCCCTTCGTTTTTCGCAGGGTCAAAAAAATAAATGCAGCGGGTGCTGCAGGGACGGGGCTCAGTTCACGCTGCGGAGCTTCTCCAGTTCGCTCTCGGCGATGGTGCCGTCGTTCTCGCAGAGCACCCAGTCGGGCGCCTGGGGGTAGCCGTGCCAGAATTGGCGTGGGCAGACTTTCGTGCAGCTGTTCATGAGCGCGGGCTTGTAGGAGAAGGAACTCTTGCTCGTGATGAGCAGGTCGGCGAAGATGAGGTGGGCGAAGGATTGGTATTCGTCCATGTCGTTGCAGAAATGCACGTCGCCGTATTGGCGGAAGGCGTCGAATTCCTCGGCCTTGCCGGTGGAGAAGATGTGGATGGCGATGGGGCGGGTGGGGCGGATGGCCTGCAGCACTTGCTGCAGCACGCGCTCGTAGTAGTCGTTGCTGAGCCAGCGGCGGGCATGCTGCTCCTCGGTCTCTTGGATGGTTTTGCCGTCGATGACCACCACGCGCCGCACGTGGATGGCGATGTTGAAGTGCTGCGCGTCGTAGGTGAGCTGGTCCTCGCTGCGGGCCGATGCCTGGCGGAACTTGCGCTTCAGGTCGTCGCTCTCCAGGTATTGGTCGGTGAGAAACTGGTCTTGCTCGCACAGGAACACGGCTTTCTGGTCGGCGTAGGCGCGGACGATTTGCTCGATGCGGGCAATTTGCTGCGGGTCGTCCTCGCTGAACGACGGCAGCAGCACGCTTTTCCACCTCTGGCGCAGCAAATCGCTGTAGGCCGTTTCGCCCTCGCCGAAGCCCAGGAAGTGGTCCCAGCGGTTGGCCTCCAAGGGGTGGTGCTCACCCGAGAAGGGAATGTGGGCGAAACGCAGGCCGAACTGCTTGGCGAAGTGGTAACCCGCAATCCAGTTGGCCATCTGGTGGCCGATGCCTGCGCCGGGATTGGGGCGCGCGGCCAGGAAGTTCACGTGCCCGTCCTTGGCCGTGCCCGAGGCGTGGGGCCTGCGCTTGGCATAGCGCCACGAGGCATAGCGGCTGAAGTATTCCTCCGCGGGAATGCGCCCCCAGTCGCGCTTGTAGCGCCAGTTGTGCATTTTCACGCCGAGCTTAAACCAGAATTCTTTCCAAGTGAGTTTGCTGAGGTCCATGGGATTTAATGTATGGGTTTGCGTTTGCGCAGGTCTTGCCAACTGCCGCACAGACCGGTTTTCCAAATGGTCCATTTGGTGCTGATGCGGCAGCGCAAGGAGTTATATCCTGTGGCGTCGTCATAGATGCCGCGCTTGGTGAAGTCGATGCCCTCGTAGCCTTCTTCCTGCAGGAACGCTACGGCATTGTCGAGCCAGCGGCCTTGGTGCAGGCAACCGCGCACATCGTAGGGCAGGGGCGACTGCGTGCCACGCGCCAGACAGGCATAGCGGATGGCCATGCGCTCGGCACGCATGGAACCGTACCATTCGGCCATCCAGGGGTTTTCGTGCGGCAAAACCATCTCGTGTAGCACGGATTTTTTCCAGAACGCTGCCTGAAACCCGAATAGCACGCTGCCAGGGTAGGGCTTCTGCGGCACGGCATACTCGGTGCCAGCGATGGGGTGCCAATGGCTGAAGGGCTGCCCCCAGAGGCAAACGGTGTCGAAGTCTTGTTCCTGGAAGAGGCGGAGCGCTTGCTCCACGCGCGCCGTGTCCACCGCCCCCATGAGCAGGTAGTCAATCATGATGAGCAGCACGGTATCTTCTTCCACCTGGTTGAGGCCGGCGAGGAAAGTCTCGCCGAAATGCTTGTGCTTGCCCACTTGCGTGCAGGTGACGCTCAGGCCGCTGTGCGTGTAGGATTTCTCCTCGGTGTTGAGGTAGATGTGGGCGTTGAGCGACGGCCAGAACTTCTGCAGATGGTCGAAAAACATCGGCCAGATGTCGCTGTAAGCATCGCTGCTGCTCACGAAGAGGGCGTATTTGGGAGAATTGTTCATGCGGATTTAGCGAGAACCTGTAAGCAGGTTGGCTAGTCGGGGGAATAGACGCTTGCAGAGCCAGTATAGAATTGCGCTGAGCAGAATGATTGCAAAGAAATTGCCGAAATAGAGAATGAAACAATGTTGAGTGCTCATTGCCGAAACACTCTTTTCGTAGATTTCAATGATGACTTGTTGCGGCTTATAGTGAAACCCGAAAAGGAAAAAAGTGAATCCAGAAAGAAAAGGAATTGCGTGCATTGATGGCCTGATAAGGCAAAAATAATTTGTTAACCAGAGAATCACGACGCACTCGCTTATCCAGCAGAGTTTACTTGCTATTTTCACAAAATTCGGGTATAGGTCAATAACCAGCCCAAAACAAGTAATCAGCATAATGGTTGCTGCTACTAGAAAGAGGGACCTTGGGATATTGATGAGCAGGTGTTTTCGGATGCTAAGTGTGCTGCCAATGGAAAAATAGAACAAAGGTGTAATCCACCAGGCAGATAGGGCGAAGAAATTGCTTTCGCAAAAGAAATAAGGTAGGGCGAGCAATGCAACCCATCCCCACCGTAGTAAGCGAATTGCCCAATAAATAATAGGAGAAATCAAAACCATAACGATTAAATCACGAAGAAACCATAAAGGGGCGTCAATTGGATGTGTTCCAATGCCAAAAGTATTTGCCCAATCAGTTAAGTTGTAACTATTTATAGGTTTCGATTCACCTTGGAGCGACGGAATGAAAGTTTGCACTGTTAGGAGGATAAGTAGTATCAAAAGATTCCATAGCAGATAGGGAATAAGTAAGGTGCGAATGCGTCTTTTCAGCTTTTCCAAATAAATGGAAACCGTAAAATCTTTACCAAAGAAAAAAAGATATCCGCTAATTATAAAAAACAACGGCACTGATGTTCTGGCAATTACGTTGCTTAGTAGGAATTGTGTCCCCTGAAAGGCTATGCCACCATCTACAGCATCACCGAGTTGTGCATGGATAAGCACCACTAAAACCATGAGTGGTAAGCGCAGCAGGCTAATGACGCGCGATTGAAGTTCTGGTAATGCGTTCATGCGGATTTGCGGCGGAAGATTTTGCTGGCCATTTCCGTGAGCGTGGTTTGCGCGGCAGTGCGCTCGCTTGTGGTGAGGCCCAAGCGGTAGGCCATCAGCAGGAAAGTGGCGAAGGATGCGATGCACACGAGCGCCAAGCGGAGGAAACTTTCGGGCAGCAGGTTCCTCACAGCCATGGAAACGGCGAAGGAGGCGGCCAGCACCAGCAGGCAGCGCAGCACTACGTCGCTGCTGTACTGGGCGAAGTCCATGCTGCAGTGGCGCGTGGCGTAGGTGATGCTGTAGATGGCGCGGGCAATGCTTGCCACTCCAGCGATGATGACCAGCAGGTAGGGCGGCAGGCCAAGCAGGTAACCCAGGAACAGCAGGATGATGCTGCCGTAATGCACGAAGCAGCCGAAGATGTTGATGCCGCGAATCTTGCCCACGGCGTTGATGGAAGTGTTGAGCGGCAGGTAGAGTTGCTCAAGAATGACGACTGCGACGCTGATGCTGCAGAAAATCTGCGTGTATTCGGGCACTTGCTTCAGCCACAGTTGAAGGATGTAGCCGCATTCCACCACAAACGGCACGGCAATCATGCCGTAGAGGAAGGTGGAGACTTTGCAGGCGGAGAAGGCGGCCTTGAACATGCGGGCACGGTCGCCAGCGCCTTCCGACTTCACAATCACGGGGTTCACGGCCTTGAGCATGTTGTTGGAAAAGGCCAGCATCTGCCCGTTCAGTTGCCCGCACACGCCGTTTGCTGCATTGAGGCGCGTGCCGAAGAAGTGGTTGAGCACCAATCCGGAACCATAGCCGGAGATGACTGAGGCGGAAGTGCCGAGCAGGTTCCAGCCGGCAAAGCCCGTGAGTTGCCGAAGCGTCTGGCGGTTGGCGAACTTCCGCAGCGCCAGGCGGCACTCCTCGTAGCGGCGGGTGCAGTAGATGCGCATGATGATGAGCACCACCAGGCATTCGGCAGGCATCAGAATGCCATACAAAATCAGTTTATCGCCGCCCCAATGCGCCACCATCAGCGCAATGGCGAGTTTTAGGAAACTGTCCATCAGGCCCACGATGGCGTAGTAGAGCATGTTCTCGTGGGCGTTGAGTGCAGCGTCGTAGGGCACGGTCATCACCGTGAACATGGTGCTGACGATAGTGCAGCGATACACCCAGTGGGCAGCCCCCACGCGGCTGGGCTCGATGTTCAGCACGTAGTTGAAGAAAACGGGTTCGAGCAGCAGCCAAAGCACTCCCATGAGCAGGGCAATGCCCAAGTGGAGCAGCACGGCGTTGTTGAAAATACGCGCCTTTTCCTCGTCCTTGCCCTGCCCCTCCGCATAGCTCATGAAGCGCTGCGTGGCGCTGGCCATGGAGGAGTTGAGGAATCCCAGCAGGGCAATCGTTCCGCCCACCACATTGAACACGCCGTAGTCGCTTGCACCCAGTGAATTCAGAATCACTCGCGTGGTGTAGAGCGACACAAACACGCTGATGGCCATCTTGCCATACAGGAAGCCCGTGTTCTTGATGATGCGCGAGGAGGTGGACATGAATTAGTTATCTGATGATATGCAGTTAATCGCGACCAATTAAAATCCAATCTTCGGGAATGATAATCCTGATGTCCTTCACGTTTTCAAACCATTTCAGCGGTCCTATGACAATTTTTTCAGGGTTATCATTTAAATAAGCCGCCCACCAGCTATAAGTGCTATTTGCTGTGATGTTATGCTTGCAGAGACTCATCAGTTGCATGTCGCAATGACTTTCAGGACCAGTAGGCGGATTCCAATCCACAGCGGTATAATCCACTTTGTCTCCAATGTTTTGCCGAACCCACTCCCAATTGTCAGAGAAAAAATAGAACTTAGGATTCTCTGTGTGGTCTTTAATGTATTGAATGGCTTTGAGGTAGTATGACACAGTACATTCTTTGCCTGGACCGTTGATGTAGTCAATGTTCTTGCGGAAATGTACAGCCACAGCATTCTCTTGCTGAATGCGCTGTGCAATGATTTTGTTCTTTTCGGAAACAAAGTCTTTGAAAACGAAAGCCCTACGGATATCTTTTTCGTATGGTTGGAAATACTTATGCGTTATCCAGAACCCATTATAATAGCAGTCTTTTGACGCGCGTTTGTAAATATTTGGTTCGTAAGTGAGGCGATAGCGTTCGATGTATCGTTTGTCGGGTTTCAGGTATTCTAAAAGGTACCGATATGCTTTGTAGAACCTCCCACGGTAGAGTTTGGAAAGCCATGTGGGGAAATATGGCTTATACGACATCTTATTGAGCGGCGTTTCAGGCAGGTCTATACCTGCAAAGACATTGGCAAGTTTGGTGTCTTCAAAGTCGTATCTCGGTTTGAAGGTGTGCTCATCGATGTCCACATGCAAACCTTTGTTCTGCAAGTAAAGTGCAAAGGCGTATTGAAACATTCTGTTGGCCAATCCCGCACCGATGTAAACTGTAACCATCTTCTTTGCTTGTTAAAAGTTTTCTTTTTTATAAAAGTTCGTTTGCCGTGCCACCTCAACGGCTATTTTGCGCTTCTCAAGTGTCATTCCTTTGTCTTTTCGCCGCCGCCAAACCGTTCCCAGTTGGCGCGCAGCACATCCTCGCCCAGCGGGCAGTCGCTGAAGTAGAGCGCTTCGTGCTTGAGTTGCTCCTCGAGCGAAAGTCGGAATTTGATGAATTTCGCGGGATTGCCGCCCACAATGGCGTAGGGCGGATACTCTTTCGACTTCACGCACACGCTGCCGGCGGCAACAATGCAGCCGCGGCCAATCTCCGTGCCAGGGCAAAGCGTGACGTTGGCGCCAATCCAAACGTGCTCATTCACAGTGACATCGCCCGCAATCACTTCGCCCCAGCCTTCCCCCTCTGGCTGGTCCTCGGCCGCCGTGTAGGGGTGGTTGAACGTGATGACGGTCAGTCCCGGTCCTACCGAGCAGTTGCGCTTCATCGTGAACGTGCCTTTGGCGCAGACGAACCGCACAAACCCGTTCAGTCCGCAGTGCTCGTGAATGAAAACGCCCTGCTTGGGCCCAAACACTGGTCCCACCACCTTCGACGTGGGGTGCAGCAACCCATATCGGTCCGTGCGGTTGCTGAAAAAACTGGTACGCAAAGCCCGCAGGCCTTGCCGCAAATTGTCGATGAAATGGGCGATTTTCATAGTCTCTTTTGCCATTCATTCACGCCTCAGGGATACTGGCGAGGGGTTTCGTCAGCGCTTCGGGGCGATATGTGAGGGGAGTGCTTGACACTTTTATCGGCCGGTCGGAATAACGATGGGCGATGCGTGCGGGCAGTGGGTGGGGAAAGGGTTTTGAATGTTTTGGGGTTGGTGGTTTTTGCCGTTGGAATGGGCGTTTTTGCCGTTGGAATGGGCGGTTTTATGTCCTTAGAAGTGGTAGTTTTGCGTCCTGGAATTTGGTGGTTCGGCGTCCTTTTTTCTTGGTGGTTCTTGCTTTTTTTAATAATGAGTTCGCGTATTTATTTGCAAAGATAAGTGTTTTTGGCGAAAAATGTGTGGGTGAGCGCCACTTTTTTTGTGGCAGTTGCAGGTTTTTATGATGGAACGAGGGGTTAGTTATGTGGATGAAAAGGTGAAAATTTCCGATGAAATGGGCGATTTTCCCGATGTCTTCTCGTGCCAGCGAGTGCAAAGGGCAAATAATGACGGCAGGAATTATTTTGACTTTGCCGAGTGCAGCCGAGAAGTTGCGAAGCGAAATGGGTGAATTTTCCCGATGAAATGGGCGATTTTTGCATTTTCGGGGACCAAAATCTCCGCGTTTCGGCATCCAAAAATCCCCTCGCTTTCGTCAGAATTCGAAGCCGATGTTCACGTAGAGCTGGGGTTTGTGGGTGCGGCTGCTGAAGCTGAGGCTGGCGCCGAGCGGGCCTATGATGGAGTCGTAGGCGTAGCCGAGGCGCACGCCGGCGTAGGGATTGTGGTCGAAGAGTTCGCCGAATTTGTTGCTGTGGACGGCGGCGGCGACGGAAAGCATCACATAGTTGTTCTCCATAATGCGCTGTTGCAGTGTGAGTTCTGCGGCACCGAAGATGTCGCCCACGGGTTCAATGTAGGCCGTTCCGGCGAGCGGCATTTGCTGGTCCACGTAGTGGCTGAAGTAGTGGCCGCCCACGAAGTTGCCCAGCACGTAGGGCACGTGGTTTCCGCTCACGCCGCGGCCGTAGATGAGGGGCTGCAGGGTGAGGCGGCGCCCCAAGCGCAGGTTGGTTTGCCAAGCGGCGGCGATGACGCTGATGGGGTCGTGCCCGTCAAACTGCCAGAGGTTGGTGGTGTAGATGGCGTAGGTGGCCTCGAATTTGCTGCCGCGCGTGGCGAAGTAGCGGCGGTTGAGCGAGTTGTAGTGCAGGCGGGCGTGGTAACTCAGCATCGTCTTGTCTTCCAGCAACTTGCCCAGTGCGATGCTGTCGCTTGAGAGGCTCTTGCGGAAGTCGATGAACTCGGCGCGCGCCAGCAGGTCGAAGCGCAGGTTGCGCCACTCCACGTTGGTGAATCCGAGGTCAATCTGGTGGCCGTTGAACACCACGTTCCAGTCCTGTTTCCCTTTGTAGTAAACGTCTGCGTCGTGGTGGCGGAATTGGTACGACAGGGTGAGGCTGCCAAAGCGCGAGAGGTGCATGCTGGCCTGCGCGCGGCCCAGGTAGTTCTGCCCCAGGCGCAGCGTGCCTTCCAGCGTGGCGGGTATGGCGGTGCGCAGGGGAATGATGCCGAGCAGTTGCAGCGCCGCCTTTTCCTCGTTGTCGAACCGTGCGCCGAGGAAGATTTGGCTGGCCTTCTTGTTGTCGGCATCCACGGTCAGGCGGTAGCCGTCGCCGTCCTCCACCAGTTCGTAGCTGGCATCGCTGTAGAAGAGCGTTCCGCGCAGGTCGGTCAGGATGCGCTCAATGGTCTCCACGCTCACGCTGTCGCCCACCTGCAGCTTGTGGCGGCGCACGAGGTAGCGCTGGTCCTTTTCAGTCACGTTGTTGAACCGCAACTGACTGATTTTCACTTTCTCAGCGACGGGGAGGGCGTAGCGTTCAATGTGCTTGTGGAGCGTCGCAGTGTCCGATTGCCCCACGATTTTTTGGCGCAGCGCAATGATTTCGTCCCAATGCGCGCGGGCTGCGTTCTCGCCACGCACAATCAGGGTGTCGATGGCGCGCGGCGTGAAGCTGGCGGCGCCGAAACCCTCGGTGTCCACACGGATGGGCACGTCGGTCATCTCCCAGTTTTCCTGGTACTTATTGTAGCAATTCACGTTCACCAGTTCGGTGAGCAGCGCGCTGGTTGAATTGAAATCGTCGGCCGTCTTCTGCTCCATTTTCTGCACGCTCACGCCAATGATGTAGTCGGCGCCAAGCGTGCGCGCCAGGTCGGCCGGGTAGTTGTTGCGCAGTCCGCCGTCCACCAGCACGAGGGTGTCGAGCCTGACTGGCGTGAAGGCGGCGGGGATGGACATGCTGGCGCGCATGGCCGTGGAGAGGCGGCCGCTGCGGAAATCCACCTCGTCGTAGTGCACCATGTCGGTGGCCACGCAGGCGTAGGGGATGGGCAGGCTGTCGAAACTGATGCTGTCGTGGTAGCCCATGGTCAGTTCGGAGAAAAGATTGGCCAGGTTCTGCCCTTTCACCAGTCCTGGCGCGCCAAGGGCCTTACGGTTCAACTGCTTGAGGCTCAGTGAGTAGAAGTAGCGTTCCTGCCGCTCGCGGTCGCTCAGGTTCTGCTCACTGCGGTTGAGTTTGTCACTGAGCAGGAACGTCCAGTCCTGCACGCGCACCAGGGAGTCGAGCGCGGCGGCGTCCCAGCCAATGGCGTAGAGGCCGCCGATGAGCGAGCCCATGCTCGTGCCGCAGATGATGTCGATGGGCATGTCGGCCTCCTCCAGCACTTTCAGCACGCCGATGTGGGCCATGCCCTTGGCGCCTCCGCCGCTCAGCACCACCGCCACCTTCGGGCGTGCCTGCTGCTGCGCACGCGCCACGCCGCCCATTCCGGCGAGGAACAGGACGGCCAGCAGCGCCAGCCGCAGCGGTTTCAGCGTTCGTGCAGTCATCATGCCGCAAAGGTAGCGATTTTGCTGCAAAATCTTTTACTTTTTGCGCGATTTTTTTCGGGAATGTGCAAGGCCGCGGCGGCGACTTTGGCTTGCTTTTGCTGCGCAAGTGGGTGATTTTTTCTTTGCCATGGGCCGGAAACGGACGAACTAATATGCGGCTTTTATGCGGAATTGCTGTATATTTCTCTGCGGCAGGAGGGGCGAAAATGCCTGCGCAAAGCCAAAATTGCAAAACGCTGATTATCAGCAGTCTTTGAAATGAACAAAAAACGAAGGGCATCGTTTTCGAAAAGGAAGCCCTTCGTTTTTCAAAAAGAAGACCTTCGTTTTGCAAAATTATGCCCTTCGTTTTTTCGTCTCGCTGCTTTGGGAGTGCATAAAATTTTCCGCTGCGCTTGCATAAATGCATAAAAGTGGGGTGGGGAGTGGGGGCACCGCTTCCTACGGTTTACCGTGTAGGCAGAGGATGGTGCGCGCCCATCGGCCTGGCGGCCGAGCTCCTACACATGTTCCGGAGCATTATAGCCCAAGACTTGCCCGTGATGACCCACCCCCGGGTCGAATCGCTCGCAAGCTCGCTCCCATGACCCGGGGCTTTTTATGTTCCTGTGCAAGTTTTTTCTGAGTTTTTT